>Ga0351901_1001_pt1 | contig 173449 bp, 157 predicted proteins | sample BONcelHT113001D4_FD_206875 | JGI IMG/M metagenome (GOLD analysis project Ga0351901, IMG submission 206875) | Enriched cells from coal bed in the Powder River Basin, Montana, United States - BONCAT cells T11 rep1 HSBNCT.T11.300.1.D4 ...
GCCCACTATGACTATTGGTCAGACAGGATTCGGCAGTCAATCCTGGCAGATGCTCCTGCAGCCATGCTTGTTTACGGAATGGGTGAGAAGCAACTGGTAACTCTTGCAACTCGTGCCTCTGCAGGTGAAGAATTAACTGCTATCCACGATGTTCGGGGAACATGCTGGAAAATTGCACCAAAAGAGTGGGCAAAAGCAGAAACAGAAGGAAAAATACCCCCGGTTGTTCAGATCCCTTCATATGCAGAAGTAAGTGAAAACCCGGTAAGATTTGCATCCAGCCATTCATTAATTGCCAGGGAACAAAACCCATTCTCCGGAAGTCCCATACTGCAGCGCCACCCAAAAACAATAATAATCCAGAATCCTCCTGCCTACCCACTAACATCAGCAGAGATTGATGCAATATATGATCTTCCCTACACCAGGCAGGCACACCCCTCATATGGTAAACCTATCCCGGCATTAGAACCGATAAAATTCTCTGTCACCTCACACAGAGGATGTTATGGAAACTGTTCATTTTGTGCTCTGGCTATGCACCAGGGTAGAATTATCCAGAGTAGAAGTCAGGAATCGATAATCAGGGAAGCAGAAGCAATTGCTTCAATGCCAGATTTCAAGGGGACTATCACAGATATCGGAGGTCCCAGCGTGAATATGTACAAAGACTCCTGCCCAGTATGGGAGAAGAGTGGACCGTGCTCAGACCGGGAGTGTCCATCTTGTAAAAACCGGAAGTCAGGGATTTTGGAGTACCTGAATCTTCTCGATGCGGTAGAGTCAGTGCCGGGAATAAAACATGTCTTTATTGGATCTGGTTTGAGGTATGACTTAGTTCCTGCAGACCGAGAGATAATTGAGCAGATCTGCTCGCACGTATCAGGCCAACTTAAAGTAGCACCGGAACATGTCTCACCAGTTGTAACCTCAATAATGAAAAAGCCGGATGTATGTGTATTTGATTCATTCAGAGAAATATTTGAAGATATACAAAAAGATAAGAAAAAAAAGCAGTATATCATCCCATATCTGATGTCAGGCCATCCTGGTTGCACTTTATCAGACATGATAGCCCTTGCCCTGTATCTGAAAGCCCATCACCTCTATACCGAACAGGTGCAGGATTTTACCCCGACACCAATGACTGCCTCAACCTGCATGTATGCAACTGGCATCAATCCTGAAACAATGCTGCCGGTCTATGTTCCTAAAGAACAAGAGAAGGTGATTCAACGATCACTTCTACAGTGGCAGGATGATGAACGGTATGAACAGGTGAGAGCCGGCCTTGTGTGTGCAGGGAGAACGGACCTTATTGGAGACGACCCTGCATGTCTGATTAGCAAAAGAAAACCATACACCAATTACCGGAAAAAAGAAATGTCAAGGAAAAGTCAAGGAAATCGGAGATAAAAAGATATTCGATCAGGCACCATCGCCACCAGAATCGGGATCAATTTCTTTTTCAGGAACCTTAAGGGCACATGATGTGCACTCCTCAATGCTGTCAGCATAGGTCCGGTATGCATCTGCAAGGACAGTAGACTGGGAAGTCAGCCCGGCAATCAGAATGGCTTCAAGGATCTCATCTTTTGAAGCACCTTTGCGCATTGCTGCACGGACATGGTAATCGGTACAATGGTTGCATCGCAGTGCAGAAGATACTGCAATACTTATCAACTCAACATATTTTGGTTCAAGAGTACTGGTCTTAAGTACTGCAGTTTTATAGAGGAGATGTGAGACTAACACTTCAGGACGCTCTGCCATCCGTTCGAAGATGAGCGGTACCTGTCCATTATCCTTTAAAATTGCATCCATCCATGCCTGGGCAGTATCTTCAGCACCATGCTCAAGAACTTCTTTTATAATGTGTTCAAATCCGTCTGTTGGTTTGCCCATCGTCTGCTCCATCCGGAAAAAACCCGGTCTGATACGTTAATAATCAGTGTAGCAAATATCTGAAGGTTTGGAACCATCATCAGAATTTTTTAGCAATATCCGCAACATACAAATAGTGATATCTTCCTCATCTACACTATGAACCAAAAATTACTGATGGTTTTCTGGATCCTTATTTGCATGTTCTGCGCCGGATGCACACAGCAGAGTGCGACAGGTCCAATGCAGCAGGCTGAACCAGCCACAGTTCAAACCACGCAGGTCCCAACCATGACAACGGAATTAACTCCGGAGCCCACCGCAGTGCAGACAATTTTTGACGAACCAGTTTCAAAACCCCCTGCAGACCTGGGCGTTTCAGTATCGGTGCAAAAAGATCCGGTATACCTGACAATCACAACATCATTTGATGGAGGAAAAGGCCAGGATCTTGTTCAGTCAATCCTGGTAAAGACGACTCTGTCAACCGGTGAAACCGTAGAACAGTCCCTTGGAAAGAATAAAGGCGATGAAATTACAGTTATCGGCTCAAAGGGTGCTGATCGGGTGCAGGTGGCTGTCACTTTCATGAATGGTAACTCCTACTTAGTAGCTGACACAATGATAGGACAATCCCGGGCAGAAACCTATACAGAACCTCCAATTGCTGATACAACCATGAGCACAAATGAAGAGGGGCTTTATCCCGGCCCTGTTACCCAGCCGCCAAATAGTCTGTCTGTATCAGTTGATGTAGATAAAGAACCAATTTACCGGGTAATTACGGGAACATTCCGTGGAGGTCATGGTCAGTCTCTGGTAAGTAGTATAGAGATGCGTGCCATTTTAGGATCAGGAGAAGCGGTCACAAAAAATATCGCCAATAATATTGGAGCTATTGGTGAAATACAGGGTTCAGATGGTATTGACCGGGTACAGGTCATCGTATTCTATAAAAATGGAGATGTACATAAGATCTTTGAGAAGACATTCGGGCCAAGAGGATAATTTTTTTCTCTCCACTATTTTTTCAGGGTCATCAGGCATATTCCTGCAATCAGGCTGACAATACACACCACCGGTGAGAGACCAGCCTGAGTTGGAAGGGGGGTAGGCTCCGGGGTAGTCGGTTCGGGAGTAGGTGCAGGAGTTGGAACCGGCTCCATTTTTGCATGGACAGGAATGACCTGACCCGGGCTGAGCATAACCTGAGTCTGATAATTCTGATACCCAGGCAGTGTAAAGTCAATGACGTAAGAACCCTTCTCAATATCAAAAGCTGTTACCGGTGTAATCCCATAAGGTGCTCTGTTCAGGTTAACCTGTGCTCCAGATGGCTGAGAGGTTATCTGAAGTGTCCCAGTTGTGAGAGGAATGAGAGTAATCCGCAGTTTCGTCACCATATTTGCTTCAACATATGACTGCTCTTCATAATCCTGATACCCAGGCATTGTCACTCTTATCAGCCGGTATCCGGATTTTTGCGTTCGCAGAACAAGTATACCGGACTGATCAACTACCCCTGCAGGAGCTCCATCTACACTCACCTGCGCTCCGGGAGGACTCACTGCAAGATTGAGCGTTCCAGTAAGATTGAAAGGGAGAACCTGCAAAATGCCTCTGACAACCAGGGTTTTCCCAACTTTCGGACTTTGAACAAGTGTTTCATTATACGGTGTATAGCCTTGAGCACGTATCATCAGTTGACGGATTACCGGATGATCATATACCGGTACTGATACCTGAAGAATACCAGCAGATATCACCCCGACCGTTACCTCATCAAGAAAAACACTGGCCCCATCCACATTACTTCTGAATTCATACGTACCTGTCCCTATTGAATTATCAAGATCAGAACCAGAAATGTTGGAAGAAATCGGAAGAGTTGAGATAGTTGTTTCTTGTGCACCAATACTCCCCGTCAGACATGACAGAATAAGTAATACCATAATCATGACCTTAATCTGATTCATAAAACCACCACGAATAACTGTTGTGAACCTTGCCGGATAAATTATCGCATTGCCTATGTAATAAAGAGATTTGCAAAGTGACGTGGTAAATCTTTCCTCCTATCACCGATGATCTCCTAAAAGGAATTCCAATGATTGGATATTATCCAGAGTAATACTCATCCTAACCGGAATCCCATCGACATGAGTTGTTACGGTTGAATCTGTCAGTGTTGATTGCAAAACCATAGTTATTGTATGAACACAAAACAGATAACCAGCCATAACAAAAAAAAGAAAGCAGGAAATCCTGATTAATGATAGCATTACTATCTCCTTCGATACATCCAGGCAAAAAGCGTAACACACCCAATAAAAACTACCAGAATAACCAGTCCGGCATATAACATCATATTCCCAGGGACCTGATAAACACCAGTGGATAGAGGGGTTTGTGGAGTAGTAACAGATGAAAGCTCCAGACATTCAGATGATTGTGTCGGAGTAGGAGGAAGAGAAACCAATACCGCATCTATCTGGTTTGAAACTCCCCCGATAACGGAAATATCCTGAATATAATCCTGATATCCTTCAGAAGTGATCTTTAAGGTCGTTTTTCCAACATGAATATCCGGGATAGTAAGAGGAGAAAGACCCATATACCGGTTATCAAGATAAATACCTGCACCTTCCGGAGTAGTTGTAACCTGGAGATCTCCAGTAAGCGCGGGCTGAAGATCAACCCTATACATTGTTAGAGCGTTGGAGGTGACATACTGCTGTTTTGTGAAGGTGAGGTTTCCAGGTCGCTGAACCGTGAACTCATAGAGGCCATCAGGGACAGTCTGAATCATCAGGGTGCCTGAATCAGGGGTGAATCCAATGCTCTTTCCATTGAGAAGGAGTTCAGCTCCCGGCAATCCACTCTCAAATTGCACAATCCCCATTCGATCATACCCGATCTTATTCAGTTCGACACTCACTCCAACGGTTTTCCCTGCTAGCGGTCCAGGCAGTGGTCCAATAAAGGTCTGATACCCGGAGTATTCAATAATCAGGTTGGAATACTGAGGAGATGCCATCACATCTACCGGGACGGTGAGAGCATGATTATCAATAAATCCCATAAATTGTCGATCAAAGTAAACCCGGGCTCCATCAACCTGAGACTGAACCTGCAAATACCCAACAGACTCAATATCAATTACTCCCGCCCCTTCCTGGCTTACTACACCACCAGGTAGTAATACCAAAATAAGGGGGATAAGTATCAAAAATGTATACCTGTTCATTTCCCACTAACCCCTTCGTTCTTTGAGGATAGAACTTCTACGCTCATAACCTTTTTGAAAGCCCTCAAAAATACAGTTGTCCAATGATGCAGAAACGGGATTCATACATACCACGATGAAATCCAGCCTCAAATCAGGTAACAGAGGGGTATACCAGATGAAGAAATAATTATAGGTAGTTTTACAGGGAGATACCGTAAAACCCTTATGAGATCTTTTTTACGAGTCTAAATCGCCCATGTGCAAAGGAGAAGAGCAGTTATCATTACATTGAGTATTGCATCATACAGTATATAGGGTATTTACAAAACATGAAACAGTTTTTGAAACCTACCCGATCTAAACTCCTGGTGCACTATCTCACTAAAAATAAAAAAAAGAAACAAGAATGAATACCGATTTCTGCCGATGATTCATACCTGATATTTCATATATTATTAATTAATAATGCGAGAGATTGTTTCTTTATTTGTGCGTAAGTTTTTTTCACCCTTACTCTTCTAGTGTTGAGATATCCCCTGGATCAACACCCATCTCTTTTGCCTTGAGAACCCGACGCATAATCTTCCCAGACCGGGTTTTGGGGAGCTTATCCATGAACTCAATTGATGCTGGCATTGCTATCGGACCTATGGTCATCCTGACGTGGTAAGTCAGTTCTGCTACAAGCTTCTGGCTTGGTTCATAGCCTTTTATGAGGGTGACAAAAGCTTTCACAGCCTGCCCCTTGATATCATCAGGGATTCCGATGACCGCTGCTTCAGCAACTGATTCATGCTCAACAAGAGCAGATTCAACTTCAGCAGTTCCGAGGTTATGGCCTGCAACGATGATGATATCATCAGCCCGGCCAAGGACCATGATATACCCGTCTTCATCCCTGACTGCAAGATCTCCAACAGTATAAAAATCCTTGATCTGGTTCCAGTACTTGCAATATCGCTCTTCATTGCCATATACTGTCCGCATCATTGAAGGCCATGGCCGTTTGATGACGAGCAGACCACCCTGTCCTGCAGGTACAGGCTCTCCCTCTTTATCCACGACATCTGCAATGACTCCCGGGATAGGAAGACCTGCAAATCCGGGTTTCATCGGCTGGCCTAGCGGGGTGGTGATCATGTGCATACCAGTCTCCGTCTGCCACCAGGTATCCAGAACAGGACACCGGTTCTTTCCAATGACCCGGTAGTACCATTCAAATGCCTCAGGATTGAGAGGCTCCCCGACTGACCCGATAATTCGCAGAGAACGAAGGTCATACTTATCAGGCCATTCTTCTCCAACCCGCATAAACATCCTGATAGCAGTCGGTGCGGTGTAGAATATTGTCACACCAAGATCTTCTATCAAATTCCACCAGATCCCGGGATCCGGATAATCAGGAGTAGTCTCAGTGATTACTATCGTTGCTCCAACTGAAAGTGGCCCGTATACAATATACGAGTGACCCGTAATCCAACCGGGGTCTGCCGTACACCAGTGAACATCGTTCTCCTTGATATCAAAGATATATTTACAGGTATAATGAGTACCGACCATGTAACCGCCGCAGGTATGAACGATTCCTTTTGGCTGCCCGGTGGTTCCGCTGGTATACAGGATAAAGAGCGGATCTTCAGCATCCATCTCTTCAGGCAGGCATTCATCATCAACCCCTTCCTGAATACTATAGAAATCGACTTCCATCTCTGAATATAACTCAAGCGGAGCTCTCTCCCTGCTTAAAACTACCACCCTTTCTACAGATGACGAGTTTCTGACAGCATCATCTACAATACTGCGCAGGGCCAGTGCTTTCCCTCTTCGATATCCAACATCTGCGGTTATTACAACTTTTGCCTGTGCATCGCGGATCCGCGAGTGTAGTGCCTCCGCCCCAAATCCTGCATAGATAATGGAGTGAACAGCACCTATCCTGGCGCAGGCAAGGAGTGCAATTACATGCTCAGGAACAAGAGGCATGTAGAGACAAACACGGTCTCCTTTTTGAACTCCGAGTCGTTTCAACGCATTTGCAAATTTCATAACCGCACGGAGCAATTGCCGGTAGGTATACACTTCTTCTGCTCCATCCTCACCACGCCAGATCAGAGCCAGTTTATTCCTCCTTCCGTTTTTAACGTGCCTATCCAGACAATTTGCCGTGATATTGAGTGAACCACCAACAAACCACTCCGCATATGGGTGATTCCATTTCAGGACCGTGTCCCAGGGTTTTATCCAGTCTAATTCACGTGCCTTCTCATCCCAAAAACCATCAGGATCTGCAAGAAAAGCAGCATATGCCAGGTTATAATCGCCCATCGCTGAACTCTCCAGATAGGAAGGATCAGGAATGTATGACTTTTTGTCAAGTTTTACTTCAAAATCTTCTGCCATATCCCACCACCCACATGATTAATCATGTAGAATGTCCCGAATTTGCCACCCCGTTTCAGTGGAGAATCGAAGACAGGAGGAACGCCATCATACCTTACAGAGTATGTTGATCGTCTTGTATTAGGGTCAATTTTTTAATATTTTAATCTAATTGTATAAGGTACAATACTGTCGTACATTCAGAACTAACAAAGCCATATAAATATCACATAGTTTTTAGCAAATAATTCAAATTACAAAGTGTGACGGGGGATCCAATCAGCATGATATTTGTTAGAGGTTTGATAAAAATGAATGACGAAAAATATGTACGACATATAGAATTGTCAGAAAGCGGATGGTACCTCTGGTTTACTGCTACAGGCATTATCCCCCTGCCATATCATCAGGCCAGTAAATCATCTTCCCAACGATGAGAAATATTCTCGCAATATCAATGATTAGACCTTAAACTTCTCCATCCCACGTTCCAGGTTTTCTGCAACCACTGAAACTTCACTTACCTGCCCGGATACCTGATCAATTGCTGCTGCAGCCTGCTCAGTTGCACTTGCTGATGCCACTGCATCACGTGCAGTGCTGGATACTAAATCATTTACTTCATTGACTGATGCTGCAATCTCCTGAACAACTGCCGCCTGATGTTCAGTAATACCGGATAAAACTGCGATATTCTGGTTGATGATACTAAATGAATCGAGGATCTGATTAAAAACCTCAAGAGTTTCTTTTAATGCTATCCCACCTTTTTGGACAGAAATTGAACTAATATCCATGGTATCTGATGCACGCTGGGTTTTCTGCTCAAGGAACGTCAGCATTTCAGAGATATTTTCTGCTGATTTGCGCGAGTCAAGGGCAAGTGCTTTAACCTCACTGGCAACAACAGCAAACCCTCTCCCCGCTTCACCAGCCCTGGCCGCTTCAATTGCTGCATTAAGGGCCAGAAGGTTTGTCTGGCTTGCAATATCAGATATCATGCTGGAGATTCTACTGATTTTTTTCATCTCCCCCATGATCTCATGGAAAAGGGATACTACCTCACTCGTTGACTCGGTAATCTCCTGCATCCCGAGTTCAGCATCTTTTGCAAGATCGGAACCCTTTTGTGAAAGCACATTCGTCTCACCTGCAAGACGGTTGACTTCTGAAGTCTTAATTGCCACATTTGAAACATTTTCTGCCAAATCTCCAATAGCCAGAAGAACCTGGCTGATCCCATCACCACCACGCTCAGAGTTAATACTTACATGTTGAGCTATTTCTGCCAGAGAAGTAGCACCCTGAGATATATCCTTAATGCTCATATCAGCCTGACTGGAAATATCTCTCAACACAGAAACCTGATCATTAATGAGTGCTACAGCAGAGGAGACGGTAGCCCCCACATTGTCAAGCGAATCCCTGAGAGATGTCCAGTCCCCGGTAAAACCAAGGGAAGGATCCATCCGGCTGGTAAAATCGTACCCTGCATATTTCTCAGATACCCGCATCGTTTCTTCAACAGGGATAATGACAGAGTCTAAGTTCCGATTCATCCCATCAACAATTTTTCGAAAATCCCCTTTATGAAGTGAAGAATCAGCACGTACCTTAAGATCACCGGCAGTACCAGCACTGACCAGGAGATTTACATCACAAATCAGTGATTTTATGTTTTCACGCATCTGAATCAGCGGACCATGAACCTGATCTGCATCAGATGCTTTTTGTATATCTGCAGACATATCCCCGTCAGAGATACGAGTAACATACATGATTAATCCGACAAGCCAGTCATGAACCCCATTAATTGCATGGATTATTTTTGCATGATCCCCGACACAGTCAATCTCTACCCGTTCACTGAGATCACCTCTGCTAATCTTTTGAAGAACACGATTACCAAGACGGATAGGGGTCAGAATTGCATCCAGCATCTGATTCATTTCAATAATAGTCTCAGCATAAGCACCCTGGAAACGTTCAGGTTCACCCCTTTCTGCAAGTCTGCCTTCACGTGCCGCAGTGGTAAGGCGGTTTATTTCACCCTGAAGATCAGATATAACGTCTGCAAGTCCGTTTACTGCAGATCGAATCTTCTCGTGCTCCCCAAGATAGGGCGTTTCATTACGAACATTGACATCCCCTCTTGAAATTTTTACAAGAACACGACTCAGGTCTCTGAAGGGATGTAAAATGTCATCAAGCATTGAATTTATCGAAGTCATCAGTGTGAAAAGGTCACCATGATATCCTTCAGTAGAAACTCGTGCTTTCAGGTTGCCTCTCTTTGCTTCTTCTGCAAGAACAAGAATCCGCCTTATTGCTGATGATTCTGCAGAGTTATCTACTATCGTTACGATGCATTGTGAACCATGTGTAGGATCAGGAAGACGGACCATTACTTTAGAATCAAATTCTTCTCCATCGGTTTTTTTAAATACCCATTCAAACCGGGTATTCTTCCCAATGGCAGCCCGGTTTAGCATATTCTCAAGAAGCGGACCGGAATCACTTCCATCAGGCTGGTGAGAAACCGAAAGTGACAGAAGGGAATGTCCGGTCAGAAAATCCGGACTCGATGCATGAAATAGTTTTAAAGCCGAATCATTACATCCGGATATCATTCCCCCCGATATAATCAGAATTGGCATTGGAATATCGCTGAGCACTGCAGTTATAACAGGGTTGCAATAAACCTCCTTATAACATTCTTCGTTTATAGAATCGATTGTCATATTTCCCCACCCCAATTCTCCGGAAAAACGGTACAATTACCAAAATTGGATCTAATCTGTCACAGGTTTATTTATCAATATCGGAGGGGAATCTGGTATGGAGTAATACAAATGTACGAGATAATGAGTGGGACAATAAAAACTGGTATTGAAATCGCATCACAATTAATTGAGATCCTTGCAGTAACAATCATTTTGGTAGCAGTACTTGGAGGAACTCTCATCTATATCAGGACAATAGTATTCAAACCGGCGGATAAACCCACAGCATTTATCACATATAAACAGGGTCTTGGGAGATCCCTTCTTCTCGGCCTTGAAATTCTTGTAGCAGCAGATGTAATCCGGACGGTGGCTCTTGAACAGACCCTCATGAGCATTATAGCACTCGGACTTCTTGTCGCTATCAGAACATTTCTCAGTTGGGCACTTGTTGTTGAAATTGAAGGAAGATGGCCCTGGCAGCCAGGCAATGAATCTCACGTTTAAATTCTAACCGGAAGGGGGGGATCAGTAATGGTTGAAATTAATGGTAATCGTGAAACTCCTATTCCTGACCCTCATATGGAATCATGTAAAGGGAAAACGTTAACCACATTTGATTGTCATAAACTGATCTTTTCCAACACTACAGACCGGGCATACCCAATCATCAGGCAGATCCTCAAAAGCAGTTCCAGGCACAATACCTGATTCGTCATCTCCAAGTTCCGGATCATATACATACCCACAAGGTATACACTCATAACAATCCATGACACCTCCAAATACCTGGATATCAGATCTGATCACCAGGAGTAAAGATTCATTATCACTAATCTATTATAAAAGAGCCGCATCGATTATCTGAACAGATTACTCTGACTGAATGACTAATTGAGAAATATTTCACCCATACCGGAGAAACATACTATATGAAAGAGAATAATGTGGATTCGATTGTTCAGAAGGCAAAAAGATCTTCAATCCTGACGGAGACACGGGTAGTCCTCTTCATCGCAGTCCTAGCCGGATTTCTGACCCCCTTTGATGGTTCAGCAGTAAATATAGCTCTCCCAACAATCGGGAAGGAATTCAGCATGGATGCTATCTCACTATCCTGGATAGCTACGGCTTATCTCCTTGCATCTGCTGTTTTTCTTGTGCCATTTGGTAAAATTGCCGACATATATGGAAGAAAAAAAATATTTCAATATGGAATTATTATTTTCACCCTATCATCACTCGCAATGACCCTGGTTCCATCAACTAACCAGTTAATTTTGATCCGGGTTTTCCAGGGAATTGGAAGCGCCATGATATTTGGGACCGGCGTAGCGCTATTGACGGGTATATTTCCAAAACACGAGCGAGGAAAGGTATTAGGAATCTATATTTCTTCAGTATATTTTGGTCTCTCTGTCGGGCCGTTTCTCGGGGGAATGCTAACCGAATATCTCGGCTGGAGGAGCATATTTTTAGTCAATATCCCAATAGGATTTCTGGCAGTGATACTTATTATCTGGAAACTAGAAGGAGAATGGGCAGAATGCAGGGGAGAACGATTTGATCTTACAGGTTCAATTATATATGGTTTTACACTTATTGCCATAATGTACGGATTTTCCCTTCTTCCTGCCAGTACCGGGGGATATCTTATAGTAACAGGAGGGATTTCAGCAATCCTTTTTGCCGTATATGAATCACATGCCAGAACACCGGTTTTGGATATAAAACTCTTTTCTAAGAGCAGAATTTTTCTGTTTTCAAATATGGCTGCACTCATAAATTATAGCGCCACGTTTGCAGTGACCTTCCTGCTGAGTTTGTATTTACAATATATCAAAGAATTTACCCCTGAACATGCAGGACTCATCCTTATTGCTCAACCGGTGTTTATGGCAGCCATCTGCCCACTTGCAGGAAGGTTATCGGATCGTACAGAACCGGGATTAGTTGCATCATTTGGAATGGGACTGACAACTATCGGGCTCTTTTTCCTCACATTTATCTCTGAAAGCACACCAATATGGTATATCATCATCAGTCTGATCATTTTGGGTACCGGGTTTGGTTTTTTTACCTCCCCAAACACTAATGCAGTGATGAGTGCGGTAGAAAAACGATATTACGGGGTTGCTTCAGGCACACTTGCAACAATGCGACTGCTTGGACAGATGCTCTCGATGGGATTTGCTATGATGCTTTTTGCCATCTATATCGGACCGGTGCAGATTACCCCCGAATACTATGTACCCTTTATGAATAGTCTGCAAATCGGATTTATTTTCTTTACCATTCTCTGCGGGGCAGGAATTTTTTTCTCGTTAATCAGGGGAAATATGAGAGGTAGTGACTCTGCAGAACATGAAAAACCCGGAAAATAACAGAAACACTTAATTCGGAATTATATCGGAGGTAATGCAGTAACCACCTGATTTCTATGTACCTACAGGCTCTCAACTGGTATACTCAAGTTGGAAAGACGGAGTTTCATAGATCAGCTCACCCTGCTTCGCGTCGGCTGCTTCTGATACAGGAGCATATACCTTAAAAACAAGTGAGTGAATACCTGGCTTTCGAAGTGATGAGGGAACATCAAAGAAGAATGTTTCTCTCCCATCTTTGCTTAGCCAATCATGAACAAGTGCAACCTGAATTTTATCAACAAGGATCTCAACAATGACTTTTTCTCGTTTTTGAGAGTCATGGTTGAGCCGATAGAAAAAACGGCTGTCTTGAAAATTTGTCTTCAGGCTCATCTGTGGATCATAGTCACTCGCTTTTGTTGTCCAAAAACCATCAATTGTTATATTCATATTTCATCACCAGTATTCGTGAACAGATAATGCACGGTTAAAATATAAAGATATTATGTGAACCGAAACAGATTCACTACCACCTGCACCAGATCCTCAACAATTTAAAACAATGCCAACCTTTTTTAGATATCATCTCAAAAGGTTCACCATAGTAGTTAAAAGCAATGGAAGAACTCTCTGTTGCAGTGTCAGATATATCTAATAAGACGTACCAGGTATCTCATCTTGCAGAAGAAGGAAATCAACTCAGTAATCAGGGAGAAGAATTCGCAAAAACTGTGGGAGAAGAGATGGAAGGAATCAAAGCCGCTACAACAGACATAGCCGGAATGATTCAGACAATCAAAACTCATATGGAACAAATAAAAAGTGTCACTGCGATCATCGCTTCAATTTCTGATGAAACTAATCTGCTCGCCCTGAATGCAGCAATTGAAGCCGCACGGGCCGGTGATACAGGAAGAGGATTTGCCGTTGTTGCAGAAGAGGTCAAACAGCTTGTAATGGAAAGTCATCAATCTGCAGAAAAAATTGAGGCAATGATTCTAAATCTCATTCGTGAATCAGAACAAGCAACTGAAGTGATAGAAAAGGGACAAACCCAGGTAAGTAATGGATATACTGCGGTCAGGAAAACTCTTGAAATATTCAACCGGATTATTGTGATGTTCTACGATATCACAAAAATATTGGAGAAGTTGCAGCAGCATCATAGCAGCAGGCAGCTTAAGTTGAGGAGATCACCGCCAGTATTCATGAAGTTCATCAGATGGTTAAGAAAACAGCTGAAAACGCAGTATCTAACGCAGCAATATCAGAAAAGTCATCAGCTGCCGTAGATCAGATACAACGAGTAGTTGAAAACGTAAATACTGTGGTAAATACCCTGCAGCAGGAAATCGATAAATTTTCGATTTAATCCCCTATTATTGAAGAGATGGTGAGGAAAAGAGAGTGAGTCCAGGAAATTTATCAAAGATTTTTCTGACCAGGAAGAATGGTTCAAATTCTCAACTCCCCTTTACAATCTTAAAAATAATTCTATTAATCACCGTAATAGGATTTTTCCTTACCCTCCTCTTTTTTTATTCTCCCTCTGATCCAGGAGACGCAGATAGGGTTTCAGGATATCGTCCGGTAAATCTGACAACAGAAGAATTACAATGGATTAAAGATCACCCGGTTGCTTTGGTATGCCCGGATCCAGGATATCCTCCATTTGAGAGAATTACTGAAAATGGTGAGTATCAGGGAGTATCTGCAGACCTACTGAGAGAAATCAGTTCCATTACCAACCTTAAGATTGACGTTGTTCATGAGCCAAAATGGAGCGAGTGTGTTGAAAAAGTCAAGGCAGGTTCCGCGGATATTTTGGGAGCTGTGTATATATCCAGTCTCCGTGATGAGTACCTTATCTATTCCGTGCCTTATTACCGTTCACTTCTGCCAATTATTACCAGAAAGACCAGCGATTCTGAAATAACGCTTGAAAAACTCTCGGGAAAGCAGGTTGCATCAGTAAAAGGGTTTACCACAACACTCCTGCTCAAGAAAAAATATCCGGAAATTATCATCGTTGAAGTTCCGGATGTAAAAACCGGTCTTGAACAAGTATCACTTGGAACAGTTGATGCGTACTTCGGGGACCTTGCTGCATCAACCTGGTATGTTGATGAAGCAGGAATCAGTAACCTCCACGTTGCTGGGTCTTATGAACCGGAAAATCCAGATGAGTTTAGTTACGCATTTGGGATCAGAAAAGATAAACCTGAACTTGCCCAGATACTCAATAAGGGACTAGATGCAATCCCAAAAGAGCGGCGTGACGAAATAATCAGGAAATGGATATCACCAACGTTAACCCAGGCGCCGCTAAATCCGATTATATTTATGATTATTGCAGGAGCAATCGGATTATTGCTCCTTATTACCCTGGGATTTATTATCTGGAACAGGACTCTCCGGCAGGCAGTTAGTATAAAAACCCTGGATCTCACTTATGAACTCATCGAACACAAAAAAACTGCAGATGCTCTCCAGATGACCCGTTTTACTGTTGATCACAGCCATACCATGATGCTGTGGTTTGACAGGGAAGGAATTATTTACGATGTAAATAAGACAGTCAGCAATATCAGTGGATACTGCAGAGAAGACCTTATTGGACAGCATATTACCCTCCTTGATGCTAACCTCTTTCAGGAACACTTAACCAGGATATTATCACAGATACAAACTAAAGAAAGGGTCATCAGAGAGACAACGATCCAATGTAAGAACGGAAAAATAATACCAGTTCTTGAGATGATATGGCATTTCACTTTTGAAGGAGAGGAATGGTTTTACACAGAAATTGAAGATATATCAGAAAAGATTGCACGTGAGAAATATATCAAGGAGAGTGAAGAAAATTACCGGAGTCTTTTTCATCACATAAATGACGCGATTATTCTCTATAATATTACAAGCGATGGAATGTTCGGGAGAATTCTTGATGCAAATGAAATGGCCGAAAAAATGACAGGGTATCCCCATGAACAACTCTGTTCCATGCCCTATGTGCACCTTGGTATTGTGCCACATCCTGATATTCGGGATTTAAATCCTTTTGGCTGCACTTCAGGACGATGTTCTTTTGAATGGGAAATCATAACCGCTTCAGCAGAAATAATACCCGTTGAAGTTAATCTCCACGTATTTGAGCGTGAAGAACTTCATTTTGGGCTATCACTAATAAGAGATGTAACTGAGAAGAAAATGTTTGAGGCTGAACGTGTAGCAACAATAAACCAGATTCAAAAAAATCTCGCCGAACTCTCTCTCCTCAATGACGGCATTAGAAACCCGTTGAGCATAATCCTGAGCACATCCGAGCTGTATTGCCCGGATGCCTTTTCCCAAATCGAAAAACAAGTCCTGCGTATCGATGATATGATAAAGCAACTAGATAAACGATGGAATGAATCAGAGAAAATCCTTACGTATCTCAAAAAACACCATGGAGTAGTGATCCAGAAGAATCAAAAGAGTGAAAAACCAGAACCTACGACAAAAAAATAAATCGGATAAATATATTGTTATTCAACAATCAAACATTAATCGCGAGATTTCCCACATATATACCATCAGGTAGATCCTACCGATAATAATAAAATACCCCTCTATTCTCCCTTTGATTCTGAAGATTGGATGATTTGGAGAGAGCGTGTAGGATCTTGAGAATTTGTGCAGTATGCATCCCGGTTAAGGAGACGAGATCCTGAACCGTGCAGGGTCGTCTCTTCAAAGTCTCCTGGATAAGCAGCACCTGATCACCATCATATAAAGAGGAGACACCAAAATTTCGAAAATCTGCATCATTTACACGCAATCCACCTAGTTCCGCAATAACCTGATTGAACTCATCTTCGGAAAGTGGGCGAACCCACGACTCAGTTCCTGGGCGATCAAGCGAGTTTATCTGAATCCTATCCGGGGCTAGTTTCTTAATAAAATCCCGCATTCCGGAGAGTTCACAGGAAGAAAGATTCACTCCGGGTATGATAAAAACCTCGAGCCATATCTCACCAGTGAATTCATGTCGAAACAGGATCATTCCCTCAAGTATTGATTCGAGACGGATATCCAAAGCCGGTCGGTGAATGGAGACAAAAGTTTCGTGATGCACAGTAGACAGGGTAGGTAAAACCACATCGGCATTTAGAATATCCTGCCGAACCTGTGAATCACTGAGAAGACTGCCGTTTGTCAGGACTGCAACCCGATATTCGGGGAATCTCTCTTTTAAAAACCGAATTACTAAACCAATGTCAAGGGAAAGGGTGGGTTCACCTGAACCTGAAAAGGTGATAAAGTCCAGGGTCGGCGAGGTGGCGAGATAGGTTTCAAGTTCATGCATTACCTCTGATACCGGGAAAAAACTCTGACGTTTCCGGGTCAGGGAGGTAGTAGAACCACATTCACAATACACACAGTCATATGAACAAGTCTTTAAAGTGACCAGATCTACGCCAAGTGAGCGACCAAGCCGGCGTGAACACACCGGGCCAAAGAGATGTATAAAATTCATGGATACCAGGTCTGAATACTGAGTACAAAATAGTATTTGAAATATTAGAAGTCTACGGTATCTTCAATTATTCGCTCAATGCGCCAGATTTTTTCATTCAGTTCATCACTCATGAGTAGTTGATAGGCTCTGAAAAGATACTCCCTGGCCTTGAAAAGATTTTGTTCCTCGAGATAATCATATGCTATTTGTATGAGGAGATCGGTAATTTCAGGACTCGGTTCCACAGGGACATTGCGGGAGGCGAGAATCTCTTTTCCGTGAGTATTATAGTATCCGGTATCGAGATCATGATGTAATAAATCTGCCATAAACCGGATTTCTTCTCTTCCTGCCTGAGAATCATCCCAGGTTTCTGCCATCAGAAAGCAGGAAACAGCACCCTCATAATCACCTTTATTTAAGAAAAGTCGACCCTGATTTCTGAATGTATGAGCAAGTTCTTCTTTCATCCAGGCACATCGAAAAGACTCGGTTAAAAGCTTTTGCACCCTTCCAGCATCTTCATTCCGGTTCATTTTCAAGAAAATAGCAACAATGCTATTCATAATTCCCGCATGAACAGGACTCTGAATGAGCGCCTTTTCAAGCACTTCAAGCGCCAACTCATCTTTCCGGACTCCGGAAAGAAAGAGCCCGTAGTGATAAAGGATGTCGGTCCCCAAAAACGGATGGATAATTATTTCCTGTGCAGGCTCACATACAACCATATAATAGGTATATTCAATAAGATCCCGAAACGAACGGGCCTTTTGGCTTTCATTTACAGCAGGTCGGATTAATTCTTCATAGGAAAGCAGATACTCAATTATTTTTGCAGCAGATTCATAGTTATGACTTTCCAGAAGCATCGAAACATCTGAAAGTAATGGTGTAATGATTACATCAGGGTGCTTAATTTCCACGCAGAACATTGAGAAACTTTCAGGGGTGCACCGGGTTGTAAGGATAGAGCGTACCTCTGCTGCAACATCAAAAAAACAAGGGTGGTTCAGATGCTTCAGGTACACATCCCTCAAAAAAAAGACAATATCATCTGGATCTGCAGGGAGTTCCCTTATAATTGCCTGAATCGTTTTATCACAAATTTCAGATCCACCCATCGCTCATCCGGTGGAATTGCCAGTTTCGCCAGTATAGCCAGAAACCAGACTGCCAATCTGATCCACATACTGTTGATACTCACCAAGTTTTCCACCGGTCAGGGCCTGCTGGGCACGGGTGTATAGTCCGGATATACGGGAGAGAATACCGGTCGAATCCGGCTTGGCCTGAGTGAAATCCTGTTTCTCCTCAATGACCGGCCCTGAAGTTCCACCAAAAATTACCTGCAAAGCGCCAGCAAGGGTAGGTTGCATTGTCAGCTTATCCCCGTATGAAACAATGACCCGTTGCAATTGGGGCAGGGTTCCTTTTTCAGTTGCCTCAAGATACAGAGGTTCAACATAAATGAGTGACTGTTCTATCGGGATAATGAGGGTATTTCCTCTCACTACAGATGAACCAGATTGTGACCAGAGTGTAATGCTCTGTGATATCTCAGGGTCCTGATCAATCCGTGCCTCTATCTGCATCGGCCCATAGGTGAGTTCCTGCTTTGAAAACTGATAGACAATCAGATCACCGTAACTTTCAGGATCGCACCGGGCAGCCATCCAACCGATAAGGTTTTGTTTATTTCTCGGTGTGAATGGGAGCATAAGAATGAACTCCTCCCGCTCTTCTCCAGGGAGTTTCATGATCACATAATAAGGCTCCATCCGCTGCCGTGATTCCCGATAGACTTCATCAGGAATGACCCAGGCATCTTCACGGTTGTAAAAGACTCTGGGATCTTTCATGTGATAGGTTGCATAAACTTCAGCCTGAATCTGGAAAAATGCATGAGGATACCTAAGGTGACTCCTCAGGTCTTCTGGCATCTCTTCAACCGGATGGAAGAGATCAGGGAATATCTTCGCATAGGTGCTGATCATCGGATCAGAGGGCTCAACCACATAATAATTAACATCACCCGAATATGCATCAACAACTACCTTAACACTGTTCCGGATATAATTCACCTGCCCTGTTGAACTACCGGGAACCCGGACCGGTTCAGAATATGGGTACCGGTTAGAAGTAGTATACGCATCGATCACCCAGTATAGCCTACCATCTGATATTACCACATATGGATCACTATCATATGTAAGAAACGGGGCAATCATTGAGATTCGATTTTGAATATTACGATGGAGATGAAAACGGCTTTCTGGAGTGATAGACCCAGATACCAGCAGCTCGATTGAGCCAAGATTTATTGCATAAACAAGCCTAGATAATCCGGAAAGAAGCATTCCTCCAGACTTGTCATAAATAGTATAAATATTCTCATCACCTGCCGGATAATCAAACTCTTCAGTCCCGGAATTTGTGAGAATATACGGGCTGTCTCCTTCGCCATAATAGATCCTTGGCTGATTAAGGGTAAGATGTGGAGAGGTAGGAGGAATATCTTTGACAAAGAACTCAGGCAGCCCGTTAGATGTCACCCGATCAACCGGACTCATCACTGCCCCATACCCATGAGTATACACAAGGTGCTTATTTACCCATGTCTGAGCCTGCGAGGGGAGATTATTCGTATTCATCTCCCGTGCAGAGATGAGAACCTGCTTGTATGTATTATTTAGCCAGTACCGGTCCACATCCACATCATTAAACGTATAATACGTCCGAAACAACTGAAGCTGCTCAATAGACGCTTTAAGTGGTCGCCAGTCCCAGAGCCTGATATTAGATATTGTTGCAGTGTTATTGGAAATGTCTGCACCAGTCAGGTTATAAGTCACCGGAAACTCCCGTGCAGCAGTACCTAACAGGTTATACCCGGACAAGGTACTGTTGATATTATATTCAAGGTACGGGCGCTCGAGATTGAACTCATTGGGCTTGACAATCAGTGTCTGCATTCCTGCACTCGCAACCATACCAATTATCATTACAGCAATAAATCCAGCAATACCATAAACAATTAACTCAGGCCGCTGCACCCGTTCATTAATCAGGAAACAGATACCGATAATGAGTGCCAGAACCGATAAAATCGTCAGAACCGGAATCATAACCGCAACATCAGTATATCCAGCCCCATATACTGTTCCAGCAGATGTATAAAGGAGGGAAAATCTGGTCAGCCAGAGTGTTGCCGCAATAGATGAGAAGATGAGGAAGAGTAGAGCATTAAGCTGAGGCAAAAAACCTCCGATTGTTTCTTTCCAAGAGAGAGAAAAGGGAGGTGCCTGCCCGGAGAAGCTGAAATTTCCATCTTCATCAAGTTGAATGCCAATTTTCTGAACTTGATATGAGATAAAAGAAAGGATTGCTGTAAAGATAAAGAGAATAAGCAGATATCTGACAACCAGTGACCAGAAAGGAAGGGCAAAGATGTAAAATCCAATATCTACCCCAAAAATCGGATCAACTACCTGAAACGGAGTCTGATTAATAAACCCGAGTATTACTTCCCATAACCCTGACACTGAAAAGCCTGCAATGAAAGAGGCTACCACCGAACCGAGCCCACAAAGGATGAGCATATTCTTCTCAACCCCGTATCGCCCTGCCCCGGAACGGGCAGCAAGAACAAGATTGGCAAAACTAAACAGAAAAAAAACAACGGTCCCTAAAATGAACAATGCTCCGGAAATGATAAGCATTGTCAGATAAACCTGGGAATACCCGACTGAGGTGAACCAGAAGAGATCGCCCAGCACACCAGTAAGGGTTAAAAAGAGTATAATAACTAAAACCGGGATGAGTACGAGGATTTGTCCAATTCGCATGATCAGATACCTGTTCATCTGTCCCCCCTGAGATCAGATAAGTGTTGTGGAACCTGTATCATACTTCAAAACGAAGAAATAACAGAAGTCAGCACAGAGGTTACTGAATACTGACGTTCACTGTCCAGTGAATATATACAGATAAGGTATGATACCGATACCAGAAATCAGAAAAATACGTCCGAAATGGGTACCAGGTAAAGATCAGGACGATAAAATACGCACATACCCAGGGGGAAAAAGTATCTCAAATCGTGCCCCGACATAAAGAGTACCGGTCTCGATGATTGTTGCATGAGTGATTGAGAGGATTTCACGCACCATAAATAGCCCGAAACCAGTGTTATTTCCAAATCCAAAAGCAAAAATATCTTCTTTATTCTCTGGTGGAACCCCGAACCCATCATCTTCAACCACAAGCAATGTCCCATCTTCAGAACTGGTAAAATTCCATCTGATTTGAGTAACTTTCCCGCCATATCTGATGGCATTATCAATAAGGTTATAAATAACCTTCTCAAAAAGGGAGTCCGCGAGGATTTCTACACCCGTATCATCTTCGTAAATCTCAATTCTACCTATTGGCAGTGCAGAAACAGCTTGTTCAATCAACTTATGCAGATTCTGCCAGATGGGGGCAGCTACCCCAATCTCCTGATATTGACGGGTAAACTCTATTTGATGATGAATAGAATGTATGGACTGATTTATCCGGTCATATATTTCCTGGCCTTTTTCATCTATAGCATACGTATTGAGGTCATCCAGATAAAGAAATAACAGGCTAAGCTGATTGATAATATCGTGCCGGGTTATTGATGAGAGAAGGTTAAGCTTCCGATTGGCCTGAACAAGACCAGACTCTGCCCTGATTCTTCTGGTTACATCTCTTCCGATGCCCAGAATCTGTCCAAGCGGGCCAGTATATCCGGGCATTGGAATCAGGAGAACTTCCACCCATCTCTTCCCCTCATAACCGGGAATTTCTGCATCATAGGAACATTTTTGCCCAGTCTCAAAAACTTTTTGCAGCCCGTCCTGGTGAATCAGCAGATACAAATCTGAACAGATATCATTTGTAGCCATCCCAATGAGTTCCTCCGGATTTCGATTGAGAAGGTCTGAACCAGATGAATTAATATAAACAAGCCGTTCATCTCTTCCAACAATAAAAATACAGTCAACTGCTGATTCAGCAAGGGTCCTATACCGTTCTTCACTTGAAGAAAGTGCCTGTTCCATCAGTTTACGGGTTGAGATATCCACAACAAGTATTCCAACTCCCAGAATGGTATCTCCGGGTGTTCTGACCGGATAAAAATTCATTAACCAGTTTCGAGCCGATTCAGACTCAAATCCGGGGCTTTCATTCATTTCATAATCTAAAACAGGACGTCCGGTATCCAGAACGCGGCTGATTTCGGCCTCTACTTTTGACCACAATACCGGATTTACTTCATGCATACTTCTCCCCAGATGGTCACTTCTTGGAATTCTGCTGATTTCTGCCATTGCATCATTTACATGAACGAATATCATATTTGGATCAACAAAGGCAAAACCAAAAGGGGCAAAGACATATAATGTCTGAAGGAGAGATAACGACTCTTCAGCTTTCCGTTTCTCAATTTTGAGTCTGCCTTTCTGATGTTCCCGATTAACCATATTAATGATGAAATTTTCAATCTCGCCATATTGTATCTTCGGACTTCCCCCTTTCTGGAGGTAAAAATCTGCACCCTGATTAAGAGCCTGTATTGCAATCTCTTCCCCACCTTTTCCAGTGTAAACAATAAATGGAATGTCAGGGTGATTTTGCCGTATTGTTTTTAAAAATGCAATTCCGTCCATCCCCGGCATCTGATAATCAGAAATTATTGCATCATATAATGAGATAGGCAGGACCTTTATAGCAAGATCAGCAGATAAAAAAGTATCAACTTGGATCTTTCCCGATTGTTCAAGAAATCGTTTTCCAAGATCAAGAAAAAGGGGTTCATCATCAACATAAAGCACAGATATCATAATTCAAATATGTGACAGATGTAGTGATTTGGGATTATACCATTTATATGTTGCCTACGAAGTGATATAGACTTTATTTTTGATCTTAAATGTGCCTCCCCGGGTCCATGCCAGCCATACATCAGGCAGAGTACTACCATATAATATGTACCCATATCTATAGTATAGAAAAAGAATCGGATGATCCGGAAATCCCGGTTATGGAGAGTAACTATGAAAATATTACTAATCGACGATAACGAACGTCTGGTAACAATTTATCAGTCTATCATTGAAAAAGAAGGGTATGAAAGCAAGATAGAACTTGATAGTAGTAAAGCAATAGTAACAATAAGAGCAGAAAATCCCGATCTTATATTGCTGGACATCATGATGGAACCCCTTACCGGATGGGAGGTTCTTGATCAGATCCGAAATGAGGCAGACCTCTCTGACATACCTGTCATCATCCTTACTGGAAAGATCATGACCCTGAATGAAGCAATTTTGTATGGAATGAAAATAGACGGATTTGTAATGAAACCACTTGAGAGGTCAATGCTGGTTACATCTATTAAAGAAGTAGCCGAAATTCTCTCAGAATGTAAAGCACGATATAATAAGGCAATTTCGACAGGGCTCTCAGAAGATAAAGCAATAGAATGCCAGAGGATGATGCGCAAACGAAAAATACTCACATATCTTAAAGAGCTTCTCGTTAGGCAGGAGCGTATCGTAAGTCTCCGTCCGGAAGAAGAATCAGATATGAACGGAGCAATAGAAGAACTTAGAAAAATAATAGAAGGCAAATTTCAGGAGTATGCTAAAGCAGAGGTAATCTGTCCCTGAATTTACATGACATGATAGATTAGTTTTTCTTCACCTGATCACGAGCTTGTGCATACTGAATCCATGCGATGTCCAGATCATTCATAAGCTGGGAGAGCCGCTCCATCCATTCTTCCTCCCGGATACCAGTTTTCTCCTGTTCATCACAGATTTTTTTTATCATCTGATGAAACGGACCTCTAATCTCCTGAGAGAGAATCCTGAGTTTTTCAAGTGCATTAAACAGGTCACCAATAACGTGTTTAATCTTCTCTACTTCATAAAGTGCCCGCTGTTCACTGGTAACGTCTGTCAGAATAGTAGCAATATGAGTTGTTACGCCATCCTTCTTCATAGGAATCCGGGAAAACCGAATGAATGTCACTTCATCATCAGTCTTAAATTTCCTGATTCTTACATCTCCATCTCCTGATTTGAAGATTTCCTGGAGATCCTGCATATCTGCAAAGATAGAAAAGTGAGGGGTTTCAAATATAGGACGGTTCAGCATATACGTATTAATGCCCACTTTATTTGCGAAATGGGCAAAATTCTTATTATACCCACAAAGCTGCATGTGCTTATCGATAACAAAAGCAGAGAATTTGAGAGAATCACAAATGAGCATGAGGTGCTGAATCATACCCGGGACAAGATGAGACACAACAGAATCAGTTGTTTCATCTCCCTTTATCATAAGAAAGAACCGTGTTTCATCATCCGTTTCCCCAGTTATCTGCCCGACAGACATGCTAATGGGAACTTCTTCCCCGGATTGCCTAATCAGTACCATCTGATCAGGCATCACAACCCTGTTTTTCAAAGTATCAGATGATGTTAATGAGTCATGCGAAATTTTCGGTCCACCAATGAGAGCGGTAAAAGGTTTGTTGACTAATTCAGATGCTACATACCCTGACATCTGCAGAGCAGCCGGATTGATAAACTCAATCAGACCAGTCCGAGTAATAGATAAAAGAGGAAGAGGGATCATCGCTAGATCCTTGTAAACACCAGAAGAAGTCGGAGGTGATGATTCTTCCTTCAGTTTCTGGCGAACACGGTGTTTATGCAGACTCATCTCGATATTGGTCATCAATTCACGTTCTTTAAACGGTTTGAGCAGATAACCCGAAGGAGACACAGAAATCGCCCGTTCAAGTGTTGCCTTATCTGAATGAGCGGTGAGAAATATAATGGGAATGTCATAAAGATTCATTATCCGATTTGCAGCAGTTATCCCGTCCATATCACCTTTTAAACGAATATCCATGAGAATAAGATCCGGCATCGCCTCTCCGGCTTTCTGTATTGCTGACTCGCCAGTTATCGCCTGTCCGACAACAAGATATCCCATTCCAAGCAGTTTCTGTTTTATCTCCATAGAGATTATCATCTCATCCTCAACAATGAGGATCTTACTCCCTTGCGGCATTTTTCACCTCTGAAATGATAAATCCTTCCTTCATCGGAATTTTTAAGGTTACCACTATCCCGTTGTGAGAACCCATCGTCATTTCTCCACTTGCCTGGAATACCAGATTTGTTATGAGCTGCATCCCAAGTGAATCACATTCCTCCAGTTTAAATCCTTCAGGAAGCCCCTTTCCACTGTCTTTATAGGTGATATCAAGCCATTCCGGTTCTTTATGAATTACGATAATACTTATAATTCCCGATTCATTCCTCGCCAGCCCGTGTTTAAATGTGTTTGTTAATAACTCATTTATGATGAGACCGAGGGGGATTCCTGCATCTATCGTCATCTCAATTGTAGGATCGCAGATAAGGTCAAGAGTGATCAATGATTCATCCGGGGAGAAATCAGCAATCATCGTCTCTGCAAGAGCATTCAGGTATTCAAGAAGGTTTACACTCATCAGGTTATCTGTCCGATAGAGTTTTTCATGGATCATTGCCATTGAAAGGATACGATTTTTACTTTCCTGCAAAATCCCCACAATATCAGGATTGTCAATCATACTACTCTGCATTCGAAGAAGGCTTACAATAATCTGCATATTGTTTTTTACCCTGTGGTGAACTTCTCGCAGGAGAATCTCCTTTTCCCGAAGTGACTGACGAAGCCCGGATTCTGAAACTTTACGAGCAGTAATGTCCATGATACTCCCCATCACTGCAGGCCGACCCTGATACCTGAACTGACTGATCAGGTTTTCAAGGAAAATTACTCTCCCATCAGCAGTAATTGCACGGACTTCATAGTCATCAGTTGCTAGTGGAATATCAATAACCCGGTGGTGGTTTTCAGATGCCAGGGAAATATCATCAGGGTGAAAGATTTGTGTTAATACCATCATTTCAAGCGTATCGCGCGAATATCCGAGAATTTCAGACATGCGTGGATTTACATAGACGAAATGCTCATCCTGAACAAGATAAATACCAACAAGTGACCGCTCAACCGGTTTATGAAAGAGTTCTTCAGTCTGGGAGCGTTCTATGACGGAACCGATAATTCCTGATGCTGTGACGAGAGAGTCTGTTTCAGCCGTGTTCATAAAAGATGCAGAGTGATAATCAAAAAAACCCAGAACCCCCCAGATGGATTCAGAAGTGCATATAGGGATAAGAAGGTAGGATGATGGCAGGTGATCGGCGTATCTTCTCTTTAGAGATTCAGTAAGGATAGTTCCATTTCCCTGAAGGGATGGAGATTGAATCAACTCCTTCAGAGAGGAAATTACAAGTTCTCGGGGGATATCATCATGTACTCCATTCATCTGCGGTAAATCAGGATCCTGCCACCATTCATACGTGATAGAACATGTCGGATCCATCTCATTCATTATTATTCGACCGAAAAAAACACGGTCTTTTCCGGTTGCTTCACCAAGATAATGAAGACATTCAGGAATAAAAGACTCCCAGTCCTGAGTTCTGACAAGATTGTATGCAACAGAACTGACTGCACTCAAAATCTTATCCCTGATAAGGATCTCCTGGCGTGTTCTGACAAGATCGGTGATGTCAAGAGATGTTCCAACAATCCCGGTCACAATACCCTCCTGATCGTGCACCGGTACTTTTGAAGTAACAAGCCAGATCGGGTTACCTTCTTCATCTTTCATCTCTTCTTCAATATTGTATACAGGAACATCCCCCGCAATTACCTGCATGTCTACCTGTTTTCGAAGTAATGAAATCGATTCAGGAAAAATATCCGCATCGGTAAGTCCCTCCAGTGACCCTGCACCATATCCAACAAAATCCACAAACGGCCGGTTGGTAGCAAGGTATCGAAGATTTGCATCTTTCATATAAATCTGAGCAGTAGATGATGTCAGAATAGCCTGGACCCGTTCATAATACTCATGAAGACTGCGCTCTGCAATAAGTCTTTCACTTATCTCCCTGCTAATACAAAACAGGACATTTCTTCCACCCCATACCCCGATGGTGCCCCGGGTCTCCACTGGAACCCTTATTCCTGCCCTTGTAATAAACGGGTACGTATTCTGGATTCTGTCACCAGTTCCGGTCAGATCAAGGAACTGAAAAATTATGGTATCGCGGATCTCATCGGGATAAAGAATATGAATAGGCTCTCCAATCAATTCCTGTTCCTGATAACCAAGAGTTCTGCTTACCGCCGGATTAACGCTTAAAATAGTGCCATCCATATCAATAACAATGACAAGTTCTTCCATTGCCACATATAGTTCATTCAGTTCATCCTGTCGTATCCGGACCTGTTCTTCAGACTGAATTCGGGCTATGGAATTACCAAGTAATGAAACCAGGATGTCCATGGTATCCCGGGTTTCAGGAAGGATAGTACGTGGACTATCACATATAAATGACAAAACACCAACAGTCTGCGCCCCGCCAAGGATAGGAATCTGTCCACCCGTTACCAGTTCATCACCATTTATATCAGAAAGAATAAAGTACTGAGAAACACCCGAATAAAAAACTTTATAAAGATCACCATAGGTAAAACGTTTCAGATATTCATCAGGGAGGTTATGTGAGATGAGAAGATCCATCTTTCCTGTCTTCTTATTAAAAAGATGGATGCCCCCTGTTGTGCATCCTGCAAGATATCGCACCGAGGTAAGACAGGCATCAGAGGCCTGATTCAGAGTGGATGAAGCAGAGAGGCGATTCATCAGATCGCGCTGAGTTGAGACAAAAATTTCTCGTTGCCGAATGCCATTTCCAATCTCTTTTTGTGCGCGATATTTTTCTACTGCACTGCGTATCTTCTGGGCGATATCTGCAAAAAGAAGAGTAGGGGTTTCCGATTTTAACTGGATAAAATCAATTCCTGCATCCATCGCTTTGATAAAGACGGAGGTATCATCCCTGCCAGTGAGAAGGAGAAACGGGATACCGGGAATTTTCGCTTTAACAAGACCGAAGAAGGTGATCCCATCCATCTCGGCCATCATATAATCAGATATAATAGCATCAACCTGTTCATTACCCAGATTTGCAAGAGCCTGATCAGGGGATGTATAGGTTATGACATTGAAGTCCCCATATTCTTTAAGATAGATCCCAAGTATCTCTGTAAAAGCTGGCTCATCATCTACTGCAATTACCTTAATCATACAAACCAGGTTGAATATTGAAAGATGTTCGTGATGGGCGATATAAGTATTGGAACACGTAACTGAACCACTCAATATTTTTTTCTAGTACCGTCAGCAGAACAATTTTGGATATATTTATCTGCATTAAATAATAACAATATAATAATAAGGGTAATTACCCTGACCCCACGCTTACAGGACACACTACCTATGAATACACTTAGCTCAAGCGAAATAGAAATTATTGATATCCTTGGTAAAATCGGCCTCAAACGAAACGAGGCACGTGTTCTGGTAATATTTCTCCGGGGCATGGATTTAACATCACGGGAAATTGAACGACTGGCAGATCTACGCCAGCCTGAAGTAAGCATTGCTATTACTGCTCTGACCAGAAGAAACTGGATCTGCACTGCTACACTATTAACAGAGAATAAAGGTCGTCCGGTTAAAGTTTTCAGACTTGTAGAACCGGTTGATAAAATACTGTTTCAAATAAAATCAGAAATTCTCGGAGATTTTAGTAAGCAGATCGCCTATGTCGAGAGGGTAAGCAACCTGGTTTTGGGAGAAGGTGAAACAGAAATGCAGGAACCTATAATTGAACCGGAAACCTGAACAAGTAACCAGAAAAAAAGTTTAAAGAGAGAGCATCGATGCAATTCATACATACCAGACTAAACACTAGTATGCTCCGGTAACGACGAATAAGCAGTTATCATCACTACAATCTATCCCTTTTTTCCAGATATTGAATCAATAGCATCAATAAACGATAACAACGTATTCTCCGAAAGGATGATCAGGATTCCTCCAAGAAGCAAAGGGACCAGCACAATTAGTACTCCCTGTATTTTATCCACCCTCTGAGTCTGTTCAATAAAAAAAACAAGCAAAACGATAGACCAGACACAACCAATAATCCATAACCAGGGAATCCAACCAAGAAGCAGGGCAGGTGTTGCAGCGTACATGAGGGCTTTGGCAGTCTGACAGTACCCCTGCTCACCACCAATCAGCAGGACGCTCATTTCAAGCAGCGCGATGAAAAGAAAAATGCCGGCAAACAAGTGCAGAAAAATAACATAAGTAGCAAAAATACTCCAATTTAAGATTAAATTACTAAAATTCAAGAGAAATCCGGATAACAACGGCCCAATGAAAGGAACAGATGAGTAGTGCTGAGCATAGGCCGTGAATGAAAACATGTTGAGAGTGATATTAATACCACCAAAAAACAAGGTGAAGACAAGAACCATACAAACATAGTGCCGGTATGCAGCGTTGAGAGTTTTTTCCGGTATCGTGTATGCGAACTCAAACGGATGAATCAGGAGGGGCTTTAATTCAGAGAAGTTAAGTGCAATCATAACAGAAGATGGAAAGGTGAAGTATATAAAATGGAAGGTGGGTCCATATATCTACCAGACCAAAAACCATATGGAAGAAAAGAACCAATATCAATAGATTTCATTATTTTCCAAGTAAAGAGAGGGTCCAGTCCCGGTTCTTCCATAGTGCACAACCACCATCCGCTTCAGATAGCATTCCATGGTTTGCACGGATTTTGGCCAGAAACCCGGATTTCAAGGCATCTGAAAGAGGCATGCAGGTAACATTGGCATCAGAGAACGGAGCTGCAGGACAGGGTTCAAGGTCACCGGAAGAACTAATGTGCACAAAACCCCGACCTGCAGAGAGAAAACCACCAAATCTGATTTCATCACCAGGAAATCCAAAAAACAAGGCGGGATACCGGTCAGAAAAACATGCAATCAACCGGACCAGTTCTTCTCGCTGCAATACTGTCAACACCAGATCTTCGGTATCTTGTTGCACCGGGACATATTCCACATAGGTTATGATCCTGCACCCATAATTCAGCATCCTGCTAATAAACGAATCATCAGTTACTGTTGCATAATTATTTTGGGTCAGAGTTACTGAGCACCCAAAAAAAACTCCCAAATTCTTCAGGAGGGAAAATGATTGAATTATCGATCCAAACACGCCATTACTTCGGCGAGCATCTGTCTCCTTCTGATTACCTTCAATGCTGATAATGAGAACAAGATTCTTATATGCAGATATTGCATCTGCGATATCCGGAGTTATCAGCGTTCCATTGGTATATACAGCAAAGATCATATCAGGATATTCATGAGCAAGAATGAGGATTTCATCAACCCTGACAAGAGGCTCTCCTCCGGCAAGAACAAAGAATGAAACCCCAAGATCCACAGACTGGCGGACCAGGGATCTTATCTGATCCAGAGTCAGGTCAGGAGAAGTCTGACGATTTTGGGCATGCATGTAACAACCCCTGCAGTTCAGATTACACCGATGAGTGAGACTGAACATTATTACTGCAGGAACCTGAAGACCAGATAATTCATTCAGATGTCGCTTTGTAGATGCTTTTTTTTGAAATGAGACTATCCTTCCCATAGTCACGAGCAGACGAGGATCACTTCGGATGATACGGGTCGCCAGTTTCAAGGTATCAATCACACTTCCGGAGAGGATACGGGAGTATTGTTGATCAGATTGCCCAATATTTTCAGGGATGTTTTTAGTGCAACAAGGTGTATCCGGTATCATCAAATCAGTCCCTATGATTTCCGGATTCATACCCTGCCTATATGAACTTCTAAATCAGATACTGAAATTTTTGGGTGATGATACTTTCCCTTTCCCTTTGTTCCAAACATAACATGCAGATCAATCGCCGGTGTAGGGCAATAATTCAGGCCCCCATAGCATAACTCACACCGATGATGCCAGACCGGACGTCCATCATCTATTGTCTTCACGATTGACCACCTGCCGCCTGAATTCTGCTAATAAGGTTGGATACTGCATTTTCATCACGTACCATATGTTTATCAAGCACAGCACTTCCACATATCACAAACCCGTTTTTTTCACATTGGTGAGTGAGAGATAGAACTGCAGAAGCACCACTTTTCCGATCATTACAAGTGACAACAAGAAATACCGGTTTTCCACTACTGCCAACAAGTGCATCAACAGCTCCGTTTATTACCGGAGTAGGTCTTCCTGCCCATACCGGAGATCCAATAACTACGAGATCAAAACCAGAAACATCAATTTCTGAAGGAGTTATTGGATCAGAACTCCCTTTTAGTGCCCGATAACACCCTTTCAAAACAACAGTATAGGAAGAATATTGATCCTTGGGATTAACCTCAATAACACTCCCTTCTGTAGCAGCCAGTATCTTCCTGACAATACCCCGGGTAACGCCGGAGTATGAATGATAAATTATTCCTGTCTTCATGATAATCGCCATTTTCTGATAACAACAGATGGAGAGATTTGTATGCAGGTTAATTAAACTATTCTTGAGTATATAAATCACAAACAACTATGGAGCAGGTTCTACTGCCGCGTTTGTATAAACACCGACAGTCCGAAAAGCGACAATAGAAATCCAGGTAGAATTTACCCTTTTTTTTGCCACTATAATCCCGATTTGATCAGACAGGAAAAAGAAGAAACCCAACACTGATATATGAAGCAGTATAATGTTATTAAGACCCCCTTGTTTTACTTGATTCGTGGTGGTTTCCGGGATAAAACTAGGGGGTCATTACTATTCTATGTTACTTACTACCAATCAACTCCAAGTTAACTGCGAATTCTAATTGTATTCATACAATACCCTCTGCCTGATAAACAGATTACAATATCGCAATTCTGATAAAGTATGTGTAATCTTTTTTGCCTATGCTATTATATATCCAGGTTATCAATGATACCTTATGGAATATATAAGACCAATAAAGAATATTTTACTTTTTACTCTGTTCTTTCTGCTATTAGGAGTATCATCCACGTGTACTGGAGATTTAACTCATGTATACAGGGAACCGGGTACTGGAAATCAGGAAGAAGAAATCCGGAACTTGAATGATGATTCCCTAAGTACTTATGAAGAATACAGAGATGAACCTGATACTTATCAATATTCACAAGAAGATGAACCAATATCATCCACTCGCAAAAACTGGGTGCCAGGGATCACTTCACTCTCCAACCTTACCCCCGAACAGAAAAAGACGATAGCCAGCCTTAAAAAGACCCCAATCAACCAGGAGATTCTGTCTGCAACTCCCCCAATTACAGTCCCGGAAGACCTCCCCGAATCGTTTGACTGGCGGGATAACGATGGAGACTGGACCACCCCCATTAAGGATCAGGGTGAGGAGTGTGGCAGTTGCTGGGCTCATGCAGCAATAGGAGTGCTTGAGGCACACTGGAAAATAATTAATCAGGATCCTTCGATTGTCATTGACCTCTCTGAGCAGTACCTCATATCCTGTGACTCTGATGATGATGGGTGTGAGGGAGGGGACTTTGAAACCGCAATGCCATATTTAGTTAATACCCCAGGTCCGGATGGCATAACAGGGACTGTAGATGAGGAGAACTATCCTTATACTGAAGAACAGGAAGCCTGTATGGATCTTAGTAAATTTACCCGCTACAAAACTGACAAGTGGGCCTATGTTAATGCTACTGCAGAAGAAGATCCAGAACTATCAATCCCCTCTGTTGAAGAGTTGAAGGCTGCAATTTATCTCAAAGGACCGATTGCGGTAGGTGTGCAGGATGACGACGACTTTGATGATTATACTGAAGGGATCTTTTACAGCGATATTCAATACCCGGAAACAAACCATGCAGTGATTCTGGTTGGATGGGGAGTTGAAGATGAAGAGGAGTTTTTTATCGGAAAAAATAGTGTCGGAACACAATGGGGTGAAGACGGCTGGTTCAGAATAGATGTGTATTCAAACCGGATTGGAGAAGGAGCGGTATATCTTGACAGAACTGATACCTGATTATTTTTCAAACACCAGACTGTGAGGAACAATCTTATACCTATGCGCCTCATATTTTTTTTCATGCATACTGATTCTGACAACCAAGTCTTGCATTGGTCAGGAGTTCTCTCAATCCTGCTAATTGTCAGCCTCCTCCCGATAGCCGGGGCAGCAGAGACAGAAAACCTGAAAACCAGTTTTGATTATAAAGTCCAGGAGGATCCCTTCTTTACCTTTGCATACCCTCTGGAGATGGACCTTACAATCACTTCAGCAGATAAGAGAAATAGTTATAATCTGGTAAATGATGAAAAAAATTCAATACAATTTTTCCTGACCTCCGAAGAAAATTTTGGGTGGATTCCTCTTGATGAAACAGAACTTTCAAAAAAAGGAGATTACTTCAGGGGAATGGTAATCCCGGATATATCATCCAGAAATCTGACGGTTGGAAACCCCATCTTCAGAAATACAGAAAATCTCTCATCCCTGCTCACGTCATACCAGGATACTGATAACAATGAACTTATTTACTCCTATGTGGTCAGCACTGATACAAGTGTTATAACAGCGGTGATGACAGAACCTGAAATGCTTTACAACTCCGAATATGGAGACTTCATCCTGAAATCCCTGCTCAGCATTACACCACGAGACGCAGAGTCAGGTTTTACCCTTAATCTTATTGGAACAGACCTGGCACTTGGAGAGGAAGTAAATACTGCAAATCAGGATACAGCCGAAAGGGAAGTAGCCTATGATCCATTTTACGGACTGTATTACGATACTGAAACCGGATATTATTATCTGCCCCAATATGGAGTATTTTACGATCCCAAGACCGGAAATTACTATTATCCTCAAGAGTTCGGCAGTATTGAAGAGGGAACATTCCCCCAATATACCGGAGTGTATGAGACGAGTGGATCTGGAGCAGGGGGTTATTATGACAGTCTGTTCAGCGGATACAGCGGCATAGTTAGTGGGGACACATCAGACATTATCAATGATGTGTATACTAACAGACAGGAGACCTATGATGCAGCAAATGCCATGTGGTCTGATTATATCAGAGGAGACGAATATGCGACAGTTGATGAATCAGGAGATATTAACCCGATTGATTCAATTCAGGAGTACCAGGATAGCGACCTTTGCTAACATAATACCCAAAACCTTTTTTTGCATAAAACTAGGCACCAAATCCTACCTGCGCCTGGAAAGGCACATTTAGATTTTGAGTATAAACAGGTTCATATTACTGTAAACGAAAGCTGATACTGGATATTAAAAGGTGCCCGATTTATACCAGGGAGTAGCGGGGAGATCTCCTCCAAAGTCTAGATAATGGTTCACCAGTCCCCCCTGGATACGAAAATTATACCTCAATTGCACAGATAAACCAACAATCGCATACTGCCACAGAAGTTATTACCTTTCTATAGAAACATAATAACCACAGAGGAATTTACATGGACTTGAAAGGAAGTAAGACTGAAAAGAACATTCTCACTGCATTTTCCGGAGAATCACAGGCACGGACCAGATACAACTTCTTTGCAAGTGTGGCAAAGAAGGAGGGTTATGAACAGATATCTGCAATATTTACTGAGACTGCAGATAATGAAAAAGAGCATGCAAAACTTTTTTTCAAACTTCTCTCCGGTGGAGATGCTGAAATTACCGCAACGTATCCTGCCGGGAAGATCGGAACAACTGCAGAAAACCTGAAAGCTGCTGCTGATGGGGAACAGCATGAATGGGGATCGCTGTACCCGGATGCAGCTGCAACTGCAGATCAGGAAGGATTCCCTGAAGTTGCAAAAACATTTCGGGAAATCGCGAAAGTTGAAGCTGATCATGAGCAGAGATACCGAAAACTTCTTACAAAGGTTGAAGCAGGAACAGTCTTTTCCCAGAAAGAGTCAGTACGATGGAAATGCCGGAATTGTGGATACGTTCATTCAGACAGCAAAGCTCCTGATATCTGCCCGGTATGCTCACACCCACAGGCATATTTCGAACTCTGGTGTGACAACTACTGATTGAAACCAACAACTTTTTTCAGATAAGACGTAAAAAAAATGTTTCCGAAAAGGGGAAATAATTACTTCAAAGCAGGGTTATCCGGCAGCTTGGATATCTGACTTTGAAGTCTGCAGTGAGAGGGATCAATTCACTGTAGAAATATTGTTATTGATGACAGCGGGAGTGTTGTCGTTCGGACCATAGCAGGCAGGAGACATGCATGGGGATAGTCGAGCAGTCACGTATGTAGGAGGACAAAGGTGAAGATACTCATGAATTGTAGAATTTTAATCCTGCCACAGTTGTTCGTAGCACTCCTGTGACAAATCAATGTTGCGTGAAACACCGTATAACCATAGCGAAAAAACCAAACCCGATTAGTTTTAACCAACTTAAGCGGAATTTGGAGTTATTTTAATAGACATCAGATTTTTCAGGCATATTTTAACCATTAATGCCCGGACAACCAGTTGCAATTGGTTGCACCAGAAAATATCAGGATCTGTATAAGTAGGGAAATAACCATCTGAAATCAAATATATTAAGGATGTGGGTTGCAACCGGTTGCAACAACAGAAAGCCAGGTCATCACAAATACGTGGCTGATCCCAATAATAATAAAATTCGGGATCAGACACGCAAAATATCCATTGTTATAAACATCAGGTAACTGGTGTTATGGAGGAGGCACCCCTGATCCACCCTCCCTGGTTTCTGCAACAGACCCATCTTCCACCCACACAATACTGGCTGGATCAAATGAACCAGATTCACCAGACATTAATACGTTGTCACTGCCTGCTGACATCATCTGTTCAACCGATGACATCATAACCAGATCATATGATCCAGACCCATAAGTTACGGGGCCATATGGATACCAACAATTACTTACATATGAGCTACTACTCAGGTCATAATACCCTGACCCGCTCCGACAGTATACTACTACTGAATAAAAGCATCCAGGACATGGGTTTGTCATGCCAACATATGCATTGCTCGACCAGCTCGTATCCCATCGGTCAGCGCGGCATCCAAAGCAGGGATACCGGTTTTGATATACATACAGATCAAATATCGCTCCACAACTTGCCTGACGCCATGACGATATCCGGGTGGCACCCATACTCATCATAACAGGAACTCCCGAATATCCACACCCACCATTCAGGGCCCATTCAATATATGATCGTGTCCCGCCTATCCGAAACCCATACACCCGATACTGACCTGCACTGAGATATCCCTGATAATTCACCGTGCGATATGGTGAGCAGTAATAATTATAAGAGGGGTTGTATGGACTAGAGGGATACCCGGAGAAATACGGATACTGATACTGGTAATAATCAGGATACCCGGTGGATGTGAATGTACAATGTCCATTCATGCAGAATTTTGAATTCATCGTAACTGAGGATTCACCAGATACACATGGACACATCAGGAGAACAATGATACCGGTAATAAACAGGAGTCGTTGCCAGGTATTGATAATTTTATACATTTCTTTACCCCTTAATCAGATACGTCATATCAGACAAACCAAAAACGCCTCATACATAAAAAATACTTTTTATATCAGGGTAGATTTATAAATATAACCGCACCCCGCTCAAAAAAATGTAATTACACAGAGATTTTTGGGAGAATTGAGCAATTTGCCATTTATTTTACATAGAACATAAACAAATATCTGGTATAAACCCACGACATTTGCAAACAATATTTCCCCTGATTATTCCGGAATATTAATACTGGTGCGCTGGCAACTCATAGTTATGAGCTCTTCACCGTCAGACCACCATACAGCAGATTCTATTCTTCAAAAATTTATAGACATAAATCCCGTTGCAATAGCTACATACGATACAGAACAGAAGTTTTCATATTGTAATTCTGCATTTTGCACACTTGCCGGAATGACCCGGGATGAGATATTGCAAAAACGTGTCTCTGATTTTCGGATCCTCAAAATGGATGGGGACGGGGTGAAGGCGGTAATAGAGAAAAAATGTCAGGGAAAAGCATATCTTGAGGTTGACTTCCCATCCGGACTAAAAATACTTAATGCACACACCATTCCAATTGAAAACGAGACCGGAACAGTAGTTGCAGTCTATGCAGTATACCTTGATATTACCCGCGAAGAGTCAGAAAAAAAGAAAAATTTGCAGATTATTCAAAATAATCCAATTCCATTTCTGGTTCTTGGAACAGACCTTCGAATAACCAGCACGAACCAGGCATTTACAATACTGTCAGGATACTCAGCAGATCAACTATCACGAATGGCTCTGGCTGATTTTTCAATCCTCTCAATGAAAGGGGATTCAGCAAAGGTTGTACTACAAACAAAAAAACCAGCAAAGAGCGAGTCTGAACTTAAGTTCCCGGCAGGAAAAAAGACGCTCATGCTCCATTCTATTCCTCTTCTCAATGAATCAGGTGAAGTAAACCAGATACTCATCACCTGTGTCGATATTACAGGAGAGAGAAGGCTCTCTGAGTATCTGGTATCAGAAATAGACCGACTTTCTCAAAACCTGGACCACCTGGCAGGGGGCGATCTTACTTTTGATCTCAGGGTTACAGAACCGGATACGTATACTGAGGATGCATCCAGACTTTTCCAAAAAATCCAGACCAACATGAAGGGAGCGCAAGTCTCACTTACCGGTATCATCACAGAGATTACAACCTTATCTGCTGCTATCCGAAGAGGAGACCTCAAAGCAAGAGGAGAGCCGGACCGGTTCAAGGGGGCATATGGAGATATTATTATCGGCCTTAATGAAGTCATCAGGTCGGTCGAAAAACCGGTTTCAGCAGCGATAATTCTATCAGGAGAGTATGCAGGTGGGAATTTTAAGGCCATTCCTCCGGAAATAAAAGTAGAAGGCGAATTCCTCACTCTAAAAGAAGCACTCATAAATATTGGTGCAGGAGTATCAGAAACACTGCGGGCGATTGACCGAGAGATGGAAGAACTGACCCAGCGGGCAGAAGAAGCCAATGCTGGTGTGCGGGATGTTGCAGAAGGGTCAAAAATGGTTGCAAAGAACGCACAGGACGTGAGCAATCAGAGCGAGAGAGGAAGAGAAAACCTTGATCAAGTCATCAGAGCCATGACAGATCTTTCAGCAAATGTGCAAGAGGTGGCATCCAGCACAGAATCAGTAACCCGGGCTACCCATGAAACAAATGAACTCTCACAGCAGGGTGTTGACCTTGCACATAAAGCAGAATCAGGCATGAAGGCGATAATGGCTTCAACCAATGATGTAGACCAGATCATATCAGAGATAAAAGAAGAGATGCAAAAAATCGGGAAAATCGTCAGAGTAATTACTGATATTGCAAGCCAGACCAACCTTCTTGCTCTCAATGCCGCAATCGAAGCAGCCAGAGCCGGGGAAGCAGGAAGAGGTTTTGCCGTGGTTGCTAGTGAAGTGAAATCATTAGCACTTGAATCACGGGCGTCAGCAGAAAATATTGCCGAGATGATAGGAAATCTCCAGAATAAATCCGATCAGGCAGCATCAGCAATGACACAGGCGGAATCAGCGGTGCAGGAGGGCAATACCGCAGTTCTTGAGACCCTTGAAGTTTTTAACCACATTGTAACGTCGGTGGAAAAAATAGCAAGAAATATGGATGATATGTCCGCAACAACAGAAGAGCAGGCAGCTTCAGTAGAAGAAATTACTGCAAGTTCTCATGAGGTAAATATGCTTGTTGAAGAGATAGCAAAAGAAGCGGTTTCTTCTGCTGCTGCAGCAGAACAATCTGCATCAGGGACCGGTCAGATTGCAGCAGTCATCGACGACCTCAATCACATAATTATAAAGATCTCCTCAACCATTGGAAAATTTAAATACACCTGAAAGAGGAAGGAATAAAAATTGCACTGATAAAAGGGGATAATTATCCTAATTCAAAGGTAGTTACCCCAAATATCTGATGAAGAGGAAGGTTGGGAAACGTTTTGCTGTACATGCGTGCAGTACCAAATACTTCAGTCATCCCCCTTTCAGTAGCCATCCTGACCGCTTCAGTATTTGGTTCGGGAGTATCAAAGAATAATATCTCCCCCGGAACGGTTCCAGCAAGGGCATCAAATATCTCATTTGCAACATCGAGGGTATCAGCGAAGAGGGGGCCAATCTTATATCCTTCAAAGCACCGTCGTATCACTCCATATCCCAATATGAAACCTTCAGAATTCATTTTTACAAGAGAAACCCCTTCTGGCTGACGAATCCACTTTTGCAGAAATGACCGCCGTTTTGCAGGAAAGTGTAGAGAGTCATACGCAAGAAGGAGGTCAAATGGAACATCTGTTGCCGTGATAAGATCAGTTTTGCCACCTGGCTTCCCGATTCCCTGCCACCTGATGTTGCGATAGGCAAATTTTAACCCAATCTTTGCAATATATTTATCCTGCATGTCAAATACCCCATCACATCCAAAGTTACGATCACCAACATGCTCAAACATCCGTGAACAAAGAGTCAAACCCATACCATGATTGCGATATTCAGGTTTGACAATATAAAAGCCTCCAAAAGAGAACGTATCATCATAATTGACCCCGACAACAACCCCGATTATCTCCCCGGATTTTTCAGCGCAAAACCATCCCTGAGGGTCCACCACATAATGACAACCTGCATCATGAATACCCGGGTTCCATCCTTCCTGGAGTGCCCATAGAACAGGTATTTCTATCTCGTCCGGTTTCAGGGTCCGGATGATAATATTTTCTTCCATTGTACTCATCAGAAAAAGGTTATTCTTATAATTAAGAATAGTGGAGAGAAAGAGAGCGTAGCATAGTAGCCAGATGGCTTAATCCTGATCGTAATTGTGCCTGTCAAGCACATGATTCAACTTTTCAGGACTAATATCATGAAGATCCCCAATCTGCTCAAGAATTCGCATATGAGAAATGTCCTCCCCCATACGTTCTTTCATAACCGACTCATATTCCCAAATAATCCTCATAATCATATTCCATCGGTGCACTGACTGATAAGAACCAAATTCTTCCGGATTTATCTGTATCCCCTCTTTTACTTTCGCAATATAGGATATATTCTGATTAACCAGATCACGGGTTACTATCCCTGAATGGGCACTAATAAGTACTCGCGCCGGATGGGAGAAAATAGTCTGTAATGTTTTGATATAAGTATCAAGATCTTCTGCATCAAGATATGGGATAGGATCTTCCACCAGATCTCCGAGATAAAGCACCTGATCACGCTTATCATAACAGATAGCAGAGTCTATGGTGTGACCAGGTGCATAGGAAAATTCGATGTCCTCATTCTCAAACACAAGTCGATCAGAGAATGTCAATAAGGGAGGAGTAAGAACAACATCGCCCCGGCAAAGAGAAAAATTCTGTTGCAAATCAAAAGAACCACGCTCAATGATCCGATTTCTACAAAATTCATGCCCAATAATAAGGGAATCAGGAAATGAGCAGTTACCCCAGATATGGTCCCAGTCAGAATGTGAATTAAAAACAATAACCGGATCAGGACGGATTTTATCAGCAAGGAATGAAATGACCTTTTCCATTGACTGTGGACCCAGATGAGTATCACAGAGCAGGTGAAACCGGGAGCCATGGATTAGGAATACAGAGATACCATCATCGAACGTTAGTATTGTCCCCCGGCTGCCGGTCTGCTGAATAATCATACCGGATAGGTAAGGATTGTTACAGGTAAGAAGTCACCCATCTTATTACAAACGCCGTTTTGACGAGAAAAGAGTGGAGGGAAATCGCCTGTCTTTTATCTCTAATCCAGATGAATACTTTGTACAACCGGATCGCGTGCATCTGCCTGACTTTCTGCACGCTCAGGACTGTCATAGATGAAATTCAGATTATAAACCGTTCCAGGCATGCAGATAAGATAGGTAACTGCAGTTCCACCATCTGAGTTCTGTGCTGATACTTTTACCACCCCGGTTCCATCAGCCAGTGTTTCTTTTTGCGCAGCATACTTCACAAAGTTCATTGCCATAACCGTTGCAGAGCCATTTATGTCTACTTCACGGGATATAGCCATCTTTTCATTGTACATTCCCTCAATGGTTGCATCTGCATTCTGTTTTGTTACCTGTATCGAGTCTTTACTATCTGCAGCAATAAGAATGGTAAGAATGTCAATACCCGACTGCCCGGCAACCGTACGCATTTTGTTCAGAGAATCTTCATTTATTGGCTTAAATCGATCAGGATATTTAAGAGATATCCCTCCTTCAGAGAAGAGAATAGAACCGGGAGTTACAGATAACATAGTAACTGCATCGTCCTCAGGAGGGATGAAAAACGATTCCTCTTCCTCTTCCTTTACCTCTTCTTCCTGAAGAGTCTCCACTGGCGCAGGAGTCTCCATTGCATGTGCAGTAGTAGGGAGATGTTTGGTGGAGACTTCGGGTGGTTTTTCAGTGCATCCTGAGATCAGAACGGCGAAAATTGCCAAAAAGGTGATTATATAAAAATATTGATCTCTTTTCATGTGCTATACTTACTTGTACTAAAATGAAAAAATATCTCTTTTCCGGTTGAACATACCCATGAAGCAGTAAGAGAATGTACCCAGACAGGGAAATAAACATCAAAACTTTTTCAAAGCGTTTAGAGCAGGTATAAATCCGAGGTTTACTGTCAGGTCACGGTTAGAAATATCCAGGAATAAAATAATCAAAATTTATATAGATTCTCACCCCAGATCTCACAGAAAATCATGGACATGGTTCAGAAAATCCTCATCGTCATGAAGGCTCAACAAGACCCCGTTACCATGCGTCATATAGCATCCCAATCTGGAATTGCAACATCAACTCTGGTCGGGGTTATGATGAGCATGATTGACCAGGGATATATCTCGGAGGTGCCAAATGGCTCAAACCGCGGATTTACCATGCAGAACCTATCTGGATGCACATGTTGCAATGAGAATACACAGGAAAAACGAAAAACCTCCCTTGACCGGAGATTATTTAGAATTACAGTCAGAGGAGAGCAATATATTGATAATTGGTCTGGCAAGTAAGAACTTGTGGCGTTTTGATCAATATAAATAGGATTAAAGCAAAAATTCCTTTGTAGACTTCAAAACAGTCTTCATAAGGAGTAATTATTATGCATGTAATGGAAGGGTTTCTGCCCCCACTCTGGTGTGCTTTCTGGTGGCTGCTCTCGCTGCCTTGTCTCATCTATGGACTTATCAAGGTTCGTGCCCTGATCCAGCAGGAGCGGCAGATGCTTCCGCTTCTTGGGATTTGTGGAGCGTTTATATTCATCCTCTCAGCGCTCAAACTTCCGTCAGTGACAGGAAGCTGTTCCCACCCAACGGGGACAGGTCTTTCTGCGATCTGTTTCGGGCCGTTTGTTACCGCAGTTCTTGGATCCATTGTGCTTCTCTTTCAGGCCCTGTTCCTCGCACATGGAGGATTAAGTACGCTTGGAGCCAATATTTTCTCCATGGGCATCTGCGGCCCGGCAGCAGGGTATGCAGCGTATCGTCTGCTTAAGGATACCAGGATAAATGTATTTATTACGGTATTTATTGCAGCATTTTTAGCGGACATCGTGACATATATTGTGACGTCACTGGAGATCGCCCTTGCCTATCCAGCAGAGGTTGGTGGATTTTTGACTTCGTTCATCTCATTTCTCTCGATATTTGCCCTAACCCAGCTCCCGCTTGCGGTGATGGAAGGATGTATTATCGCTCTGGTATTCAAATATATCATCCAACTTCGGTCAGATATCCTGGTTGATCTGAAGGTTTTTTCCAAAGAACAACTCACATCAGCACAAGAGGTAGCCTGATGACAGGATACCGGCTTGAAATGATTGTTGGCATCGTATTCGTTATCTTTATCGCCCTGTTTCTTTACACAAGCGGGACAACGGATTCTGAGTTTGCCGGATCGGATAGTGTTGCATCAGTAAAGATTGCAGAGATTACCGGAATATCTGAAGAGGATTTTTCACCAGTCATTGGTCAGTGGGAACCTCCAAGCGGAGAGATTGAATCCCTGTTGTTCTCACTACAGACTGCCATTGGCGGTATTATCCTTGGGCTGGTATTTGGGTACTGGCTTTGTGGAAGACGGCCATCTGGCAACTAACCTGATTGAAAAACACTATTTTCATCTTTTTTACTTGAGGATCTAAACCCTGGTGCCTTGTTTGATGACCGGATGAAAAAGCGGATCATTGAAAAGTATAAGGGAAGAGGGAGACGAACCGTTTTACTGGTTAATAAAGAAGCGGTTCTCAGAAAAGAGAGATACCAGTACCAAGTTACTGGCTGGTCATCAATGTATTATGTAAAGGATGATGCCTGCACCTGTCCGGATTATGTGCTAAACGGGGTTCTCTGTGCCTATATCATCGCAGTATGTATCTCAACTTCAATGAACCCTGATTTTGACGCATATGGTACTGAAGAAGAGGCATAGAATGCTGATTGCTTTCAGATGTTTAGCAGAAAATAAAAAAAGATAGTAGGCGGTCAAATCTTCATTGATGTGTTGATACTTTCCAGGAAAACGTACTTATCATAACATTTCCCGGCCATGAATACCCTGTTTCTGACCAGATTGCATTTCGGATGACATAATCCCGAACCAGGGGTAGTTTATCATCAGGCACTGAGCCAAGCCGCTCAATAGTATCTGAAACTGCCTCATCCAATGACGTATACTCATCAGTAAACTCATGAAACCGGTTTACAACCCGGGGAGCAATACCGAGTTGTGAAAGTACCAGGTAGAGGAGGGTTCCTTTTGGTCCTGGGTTATAAGTAGTAGTATGGATCCGGGGCCAGAGATCAACCATGGTCTGTTCCCATGATGACCGTTGCTGAAACCAGACCAGATGGATTTCACCAGTGGTTACCGCCTGCATCTTTTCAATCGATGAGGCAATATCGCACATACCAAGAGAGAAACAAGCGGTAACCAGGTCAAAGGGATCATTAAATGAAGATGCATCAACATCTTCCCACCTCGACTGAATTACTTCTATCGTTGAGACATCATGAGTCCGGATATTATCTTTCAGGACTTCAACCATCCCGCCGGCTGGTTCTACAACAGTTACCTGTGCACCCTTCAACGCAAGGGGGATGGCAATAGAACCGGGCCCACCGCCGATATCAAGGACACGGGTACCCTTGCTGACAGGGAGAGCATCAATGATAGGCAGATACCGATCCTGCTGCTTCTGCACCATTTTCCAGTATTTTTCTGCCTTTTCTTTCGATGTCCAGATACTGGCACACTCCATTTTCCGTGACTCCTGGTTGCAGGAGAGCAGGTTTGACCAGACTTCTGCCCAGTCAATACTACTCCAGTGAGCAGATACGACCGCAGTAGGATCAAGTATACACATGAGGAATACTATGGGTATCGATCCCATTTGGATTTTTCAATCACAAAATAATACAGATTATAATATCATAGCACTAAGTCATTACGGATACATGGGAGTAGTATCAATGAGGATAAAACAGATCAGTCTTGTAACTATCATCCTCTGTCTGGCATTGAGCATGACAGGAGTTCTTGCAGAGGATGGCATCTTACGGATTGCAACCACAAATGAGGTAAAATCAACAGCCTTTATCGGGGATTATACCCTCGGGCTCTTTAACCACCTCTCAAATCCACCGCTGATGCAGATGGATGAGAATGGAAAACTTATCGGACTGCTTGCAGATCGGTATGAAGTCTCATCTGATAACACGGCATGGACATTTATTATCAAAGATAATCAGTTCTGGAGTGATGGAAAACCAGTCACTGCTGATGATGTTGCATTCTCCATTCAGATGTATGGAACAAAAGTTCCAAATGCAAAATGGATCGGAGAAACCCTGACCGATACAAAGGTCACTGACAATAAAGTGACGTTTACCTTTAATAAGCCATATACAAACCTTGCGCTGGAATTTACTTCCTATAGTATATTACCAAAGCACATCTGGGAATCCATTGAAAATCCTAATGAGTATACCAGTGAGGGCCCTTATGTCGGGTGCGGACCATTCTTTATTGAAAAAGTAGATCTGAATGCCGGAACCCTGACATGTAAGAAAAACCCAAGCTGGAAGGGGAATGCCCCATCATATGACACCGTTCTCATCTCCTGGTTTAAGAATGAGGATGCCGCTGCAAAAGCACTTGAAAGTGGCACGATGGACACCTACTGGAAGTATGCAGCTTCCTACCCATATGCAGCTGTTGACTCACTCAAATCAACCGGAAAATTTGATCTCCTCGAAAAAGCGACCAGCGGACTAACCTTTGTCGGATTCAACCTGAAGAGTGAGCCAATGTCTGACCTGGCATTCAGACAGGCAGTAAGCAAAGCAATTAACTACGATGAATTTGTCTCTATCTCAACGCTTGGATTTGGAAAGGCACCAAATTCAGGGTTTATTCCACCGGCAATGGATGGGTATATCGAGACAGAACAATTGCAGTACAACACTGAGGAGGCAAAGAAGATCCTTGAGTCTGCGAACTATAAAGACAGTGATGGAAACGGCATTGTTGAAGGCAAAGACGGAAAGGACATCACCCTTGAACTACTTATCCGCAACGCCTACAGCCGCGAAGCAGAGCTACTTAAAGAATACCTGGAAACGGTTGGTATCGGGGTTGAAATTCGATCCGTTGAGGACAACACCTGGTTTGAACTCAAAGACAAACTTGAGTATGATATCACCCTGACAAGGACCACCCCCTGGGGTATGCTTATGCATGCTGGTTGGGCTACGGGGTACTTTGACAGCAGAAGAACCGGACAGGGTGTCCTGCACACTGTCGATGATCCCGCATTCCTTGATCTGTGTGACAACATTCTGGAAACTACAGATCAGACAAAACTTGCAGGATATGCAAAAGAAGTCCAGCAGTATTATGCAGAGAACCTTCCCGGCATTGCACTGTACTGGAAAAATGATGTAACCCCGTATAACAAGAAAATTTCAGGCTGGTACTCAAGTCCGCTCTACGGAATTATGAATGAGTTTACCTTTACCGGTGTAAAACCAGTAGCCTGACCTCAACACGTTATGGGAACATGGTCAGGAACCACACCTTTTTTCTTTCGTAAAGGGATCAGGTATTTCTTCTCACTTATTATCGTCCTGGTAATTGTATTTCTCATGCCTCGGATGATGCCGGGAGATCCGATTGCAAACCTTGTCGGAGAGGACGTATATATCCCGGAGTCTGCCATTGCAGAACTTCGTGCTGCATTTGGACTTGAAAAACCATTACACGAACAATTCCTGAATTATTGCGGGCATCTGATACATGGTGATCTGGGATACTCATATCACATGCATGCACCGGTCGCATCCCTGCTTGCGGGCCGTATAGGATGGACCCTCCTCTATGTTGGAACTGCAGCAATATTTGGTGCAATTATCGGAATTATCCTTGGAGGTCGGGCCGGGTGGATGCCAGAAACCCTGGCTTCAAAATTCCTCACCGCTTCAGCCCTTATCATCTCTTCAATACCTCCTTACCTGCTAGCTCTGCTTTTCCTGGTGATATTTGTGTACCACTTTGGATGGTTCCCATTCAAAGGATTTTATGAGACCTTCTCTATTGCAAGTGTAATTCACCATCTCACCCTCCCCGTTGTCGTTCTGACACTCTTTTATGCATCCAGAAACTACCTTATCATGCGAGGATCAGTGATAGCAGAGTCCGGACTGCTGTATCCCCAGTTTGCACGGGCACTTGGAATTACGAGTGATGCAATCCTTAAAAGGCATATCAGAAAAAACGCAATCCTCCCACTCATTACTCTTATTGCACTTGATTTTGGATTTCTCTTCTCTGGCGCTCTCTTCATTGAGATAGTTTTTTCATTAAATGGAATGGGAAGTCTGATGTATGATGCAATTTTGCTCCGTGATTATCCAGTCCTGACCGGATTATTCCTCGTCATCTCACTATTAGTCATTCTGGCAAATATTATTGCAGACATCCTGATCGTCATGCTAGATCCACGAGTGAGAACCGGGAGTGAGCAATAAAAATGACCAGACTTCTTTCATATAATCTGCAGATACGGGGGATAGACCTTTCAGTGCTCATATCTCTTGTAATCCTTCTCATCTTACTGATAGCAGCTGTTGTCCCTCAGGTATTAGCACCATATGATCCAAAACAACGATTTGTACCATATGGTCATCCAGATTCAGTTCATATGTTAGGTACTGATGATATGGGGTATGATATTGTAACCCTGCTAATATACGGAACACGGATATCACTCATTATCGGGTTTTGCGCCGGTGGCCTCTCAATGCTTATTGGAACCACAATCGGAGTTGTATCAGGGTATCTGAAAGGGAGAGTTGACGATGTGCTGATGGCTATCACGGATATTACCCTGATCATTCCAAAAATTCCAGCAATCATCCTCATTGCAGCCTTCTTCCGGCCCAGTATCTGGATTTTAATCGTGGTGTTAGGGCTGCTGTCATGGGAGACGACTGCCCGTGTGGTCAGAGCTAAAACCCTGCAGGTAAGTTCAGCCGGATTTGTCCTTTCAGCGCGATGTCTGGGATTTTCTTCAGGGAAGATAATTACCCATGAAATTTTACCAGTTATCTATCCGGTGATACTACCAAAAGGAATGCTCATCATTGCCGGAGCGATGATAACCGAGGCATCACTCTCGTTTTTAGGTCTTTCTGACCCCACCATGGAGAGTTGGGGGAAGATGATATCAGATGCATTTCAGCATGGAGGGTTTATCAGGGAAATGTGGTGGTGGTTCCTCCCTCCGGCATTGTGCATCTGTGCTGCGGTAATTGCATTTGTCAGAATTGGTATGATTTATGAACAGCCAGGTCAAGAGAATGCGTTTGAATGAATAAGCAGGTTCCCCTTCTTGAAATCCGGGATCTCTGCGTAACTTTTACCAACAGACATGAAACCATTTGTGCAGTATCTGATTTTTCCTGCACGGTGCACCACGGTACATGCACCGCGATCATTGGTGAATCAGGGTGTGGAAAATCTGTTGCTGCCCATGCACTCTTAAAACTCCTTCCAGATGAGGCAACAATAACCGGGTCCGTCTGTCTGAACTCAGTTGAACTCCTGACACTTGATGAAGAGTCCCTGCAAAAAATCAGAGGCAGAGATATTGGGATTATTTACCAGAGTCCGGACCGGTCATTAAACCCGATTTATCGGATCGGCAGACAGATGAGAGAACCTATTACTACCCATGGCATTGTAAAACCAGAGAATATGTGGAGTCATCTGTGTGATACGCTGCGAAAGACCGGGTTTTCTAACCCTGTTCAGGCAGCCCACCGGTATCCCTGTCATTGTTCAGGAGGAATGAATCAACGGGCAGCAGCAGCGATTGTGCTTGGCCTTATGCCTGACCTGGTAATAGCCGATGAGCCAACAAAAGGACTTGATACTGACCGGGTTGCTGATGTCCAGGCATATCTGCAGGAGGTAACACAAGAGGGGAGATCACTTCTGCTGATAACCCATGATATCATGTTGGCACAGGATATTGCTGACGAATTGATTGTGATGTACGCCGGTCAGGTAGTGGAGTGTGGCCCGGTGCAGACAGTCCTTACCTGCCCTCTTCATCCGTATACGCGAGGACTCATCAACAGCCTTCCAAAGCACGGATTCATGCCAATTGAGGGGTATGCACCGCCACTCTCAAACCTTCCACTGGGGTGCAGATTTGCACCACGATGCAGACAGGCATCTGATAGGTGTCACATCCATATGCCTAATATCAGGAGGAAAAACAAGCAGGAGGTCAGGTGTCATCAGTATTGATAACAGCCGAAGAGATTCATAAAACCTACTCAGGGGGGTTTTCAAGAATTCGTGATGTTGTTCTTGATGGGTGCTCTCTTACCATTAATGCGGGGGAAACAGTAGGGCTGACGGGACCTTCAGGGTGCGGGAAAAGTACCCTTGCACGAATTCTTGCCGGTCTTGAGAAGCCTGACAGCGGAACGGTCAGATATCAGGGGATTGAGATTACCAGGAGGGGAGGAAGAGAGTGGCAGACGATCAGAAGGAAGATTCAGATTCTTTTTCAGGATCCGGGGGGGACATTTAACCCGGTTCGACAACTCGGTGCCTCTCTTGAGATGGTTGGAACGCTTCCGGGAGTATCATTTTATCCAGATGATCTGGCAGAGGTCCTTGATGAAGTCGGACTGCATACAGAAATTCTCTCCCGGTATCCCCATGAGATATCCGGCGGCCAGGCCCAGCGTCTTGCTCTTGCAAGAATCCTGCTGGTAAAACCGGAACTGGTAATTCTGGATGAACCTACTTCAGCACTTGATCTCTCAGTTCAGGCACAGATTTTACATCTTCTCAAAGCCGTGAAAGTTCGTGAACCGATCTCTTATCTGTTCATTTCCCATGACCGGGAAGTGCTGAAGTTTATGAGTGACCGGATTATGAGAATGGATAACGGAGTAATAATCCCTGATGACCAGGAAGTGAACAAGAGAGAGGGGAAATAATGAACCATAACCCGGTGGAAAGACCACCCTCACCCATCTCTTCATGAGATTATGAGATCCGGAAATAGTTATTATTCGTCAGAACGACCATGATATTCCTCATCTTTCTTGACTGGGCCCCCCAAGGGGCCATTATTGGGGGTTTCTTTACCAGACTTGGGAAGAGAATAGTGCCGGTACCACCGGGGAATAATAGAGGAAAACCCGTCATGATCGCTTATTAAAATCCTGATTCGTTCTAATGATCTTTCTACTTCGTTCTGATCTCCTGTCTGACATGCCATTCTCCCTGACCAGACAATATCTGAAATGATATTCATGGCGCAGTAGAGGGCATATCGTTTCCAGAAATCAGAAGGAATCAATCCCTGGAAATATCCATCGACCTCTCCAACGGCAAAGGGTATACTGATATTCCGGGTAAAAAATCCGATTTTGTATAAGTCATGAATAGGATCTCCCCAGTCACACCGGTTAAAATCGATGATCCCATTGAGGCGCCCGTCCCTGATAATCAGGTTTGCCGGGTGATAATCATCATGCTGAAATGTCTGGGTTATATCCTCCATGAGGTGCATGTACTTGGCAATAACCGCATAAACAGCCTCGAGATCCACTCCGGCAGGTTCATGAAAACCCCGGGTAAATTCAGAGCAGTACCACTCATGTTTCCGCCTTTTTTGCTGATACCAGGAGGGAAACGTTGAGGGTGCAGCAAGCTGATGGAGCTTTTTCAGTTCTTCTCCTGCCCGGTATCCAATGGAATACTGAACCTCTTCGCAGAATTTTTGCAGTGACTCTTCCCCATCCTCTCCCTCAACATAGCTTAGGATCATCACACCGGATCGCGTATCATCAGAGATCCAAAAATTATAGGGGTTGGGGACCAGCGATGAATACCGGGAGAGCGTACGTATCAGGTCAAACTGGTTTTTTCTGGCATTGAGCACAGTAACATCATCGGACTCAGTAATCCGGATCAGATATTTCTCACCGGATTTTGCAATAAGGAGATATTTTAGATCTAAGGAATACCCTTTTGAAATGGGCTGGATATCTAAAATATCAATGGAGCGTCGGATATGATCGATTACCTGCGGCTTAATTGTCATGATTCAGGTCCAGATTCATCTCTATTTTACTCATCTCACCAATAGCAAAGAACAAAAAGGGTTAAAATTCATTTTCATTGCCTTTGCAGAGGCTTAAGTTTTAGGTGAGTCACCGTAATTAACTCATTTTTATCTAAATAATCACGGTTTTCAGACAGTGTCATGCCGGTCTCACCCTGGCACACCGGTATTGTGATGCAGAAGCAGTTAGGTATCTGCCTGAAGAAACCAACCCACCTGAAATCTTCTGTACCTGGCTGCGGTTTTTTGTTACATCCCCCAGACGGTAATCGGGAATGAACAGTGATGGTCCGGGGTTCCGCAATACACATCTTCTCTCCTGAATATCTTTTCGTCCCAGGTTATCCCGGGTGTCTGATCGAAGACGATGAGATGGGCCTCATCAGCACCACACCGGTCAGCGTATCGATGTACCTGGGCGAGCCCCTGATTATCTGCATCTCAATAACCACCCGCGGCCATATGGTGGGGGAGATCGGCCATGCAACATAGAGATCAACTCTGCCTCTGCCAAGCCCGTATTCCCGGTCAATCCGACCTCCCCCGTTGACGACCTGCTGAAGGAATGCCATCAGGAGCAACTGGGATGCAACCTCTTTATACTGGAAGATATCCACCCAGGATTCCTGGTGTTCTCTGAAAAATTGCTGGAATGCGGTCAGAAATGCCGGAGTGTCCAGTCGGTTATCAGGAGTGAGACACCATGATTGTTACACCGCTATTGACAATGCCGATTATCAGTTCTGATTCCTGGTAGAAAGCAAGATATTTTTGGGCATAGGTGGAGACCCTGTTTGCCTATTTGAAACAGACCGTGCTTTTTCAATCATACAAAGGTATTGTTCTTTGGTTAAGGGAAAATTTTTCCGGTTTAAAAATAATGAATTGATAAATTCACTTTGTCTATGACTCCATATTTCATTTGGGACTTTATTAACCCATTCCGCGGATTTTTTTACAAACCAGATCCTCTCTCTCCGGTTTTTTTCCCGATAGTCGTCATCAGGGGGTTTCATAGGTAACTCCAAAGGAAGAGCAAAATTCATTTACTAGGTCTTCATTGATTATACCTCTTGAGACTTCATGAATAAAAATTGCATCTTCGATATCCTTCCCACTCCCCAGCCAGAGTTTATAGGCAATCTGAATCTCAAGAGGGCTAATAAAAAAAGTCCTCTCTCCTATAATTAGTGGAATTCGATTTGAAAATGAATATTCATCAGATTCATTTTTTATAAATTTTATCTCGATATTAGGTATGAAGGAATTAGTTTCACAGAGGCGAATTCCTGATCCAGAAATGAGGAGAGAAAAAAGGCCTGATGCATCTTCTGCATTTAAAAACTCGTAGCCTTTCTGGATACATTCAGCATGGAGGAGAAGAAATGTTGCAGGGTCACAAATGGGTATCAGGATATCTACATCTTCTGTACTTCGTGTCCTACCAAATAAAATTGCAACATATCCACTCACAATAACATAAGGAGAATACGCTGACAAAATATCAAGGAAACGACAAACAAAACGATCCAGCATGGAAAGTTCCCGACCATCGATGAAAAGTGCGGCCCCATCCTTTCGAATTTCCATATTATTTACATCCCCCAGACGGTAACCGGGAACGAGCATTGATGGTCCGGGGTTCCGCAATACACCTCTTCTCTCCTATAGATCTTTTCGTCCCAGGTTTTCCCGGGTGTCTGATCGAAGACGATGAGATGGGCCTCATCAGCACCACATCGGTCAGCATATTTATATACCTGGGTAAGCCCATCCTGAATGGTCTTTTCACAGGGGCCCCTGATTATCTTCATCTCAATAACCACCCGCTGCCATATGATGGGGGAGATCGGCCATGCAACATAAAGATCAACTCTGCCTCTGCCAAGCCCGTATTCCCGGTCAATTCGACCTCCCCCGTTCACAACCCGCTGCAGGAATGCCATCAGGAGCAGCTGGGGTGCAACCTCTTTATACTGGAAGATATCCACCCAGGACTCCAGGTGTTCCCTGAAAAACTGCTGGAATGCGATCAGTAATGCCGGAATGTCCAGCCGGTTATCTGGAGTGAGATACCATGATTGTTTCACCGCCATTCCCATCTGTGCATTCCATGAGAGATCTCTCGGGATAACCTCCTGGTAGATACGGTTGGCGATGGATATCTCGCCATTCTGCTCCTGCCGGATCAGACCGATATCTAACACATACTCTACATCAGGTGATAAAAATCCGGATTCAAACTGATCACCTGCCATTATCGGCTCGATTACTCTTCTGACCCGCTCTTCTTTGAGTTTGTCAGTTAGCTGATCCAGGTGGGTCTCTCTTCTGAGTATCAGGTTTTCCTTCGCCTGGATAACCATGTCAGAAGTAATGGTCCGGGTCCGGTCTTTCCCTTCAGGCATCCTGAAACAGATCTCGTATCCCAGGGCATTAACGAGCCATGGCTGGCCGGCGGTAAGATCCCATACTTGTTTAAACACCGGCTCTTCAAATATCTGGCCGGTCTCTTCCGTATGCTGGAGGAAGAGGGTAGTAATATCCTCAAATGAAAAGTTGTCCAGTCGCAGTGATTCGGCTTTGATATTGAAAGCACTCCCCCCGGTGATCACACTCTTATCAGAACTGGAATGGATCCGGTAGTCCCTGATATCCCGAACCCCGCAGAGAATAACTGATAACGGAAAATAGTCCGGGCGTTTATCATATCCAGAGCGGATCTGACGTAAAACAGATATCAGGGAATCGCCAACCAGAGCATCGATTTCATCTATCAGAAGGATAAAGGGGTGAGGAGTGAATTGAGCCAGTGTGGTAAGATACACATTCAACAGAGTGAATTCGTTGGTATCTGATGGGGGATTAAGTACCTGGTTATTCATACCAGGGATGAGAGCATATTGTTTGATTCTCTGTTTAATCTCACTAATTATTACCCCAATGGCTCCAGATACATTTTCTCGTGCTGCCTGAGCACCTTCAACATTGATGTACAGGCAGGAGTATTCACCTGTTTGGTTGAGATAGGTCATCAGGGCAAGAAGACATGAGGTCTTCCCGGTCTGTCGTGGAGCATGGAGGATGAAATACTTTTTTTGATGGATTAGGCTGATAATCTCATCTAGATTAATTCTGCAAAGAGGGGAGAGGGTGTAATGATCCCGGGGGTTGACCGGTCCGGCTGTGTTAAAGAACCGCATAAATTATATAGTATCTTATCCGGGAACCTTATGAGGGTATGCATAGAGGAATCCCGAGGGGGAAGAGAAATACGCGGTGAGAGCAGTGTTAACTTCTTCCGGCAGGACCCTGACATAAGGTGACCAATACTGAAACATATGGAGTGCGGGGAACGATTGAAAAGAAGAGAATTCATGAAGTAAGAAGCCATTTCCATAGTGGAATGACTCGTACCATTTTCCCGAGTATTTCAATTTCTTCTTCTTCATCAAGAGTCAGGATATACCCCTTCGGGATAGTAAACTTCTCCATCGCCTCAGATAATCCTTTCAGTTCTCGCTCCCTGGTTTTTGGATCAGCTAGGGTTACCGAGACCTGTATTGCTTCCTGAATTGACGAACCGGTTTTTATAAGAAAGTCACACTCCCGCTCTCCTGAATAAAAATACATCTCCGGATTGGTGCGTGCCAGATGCAAATATGCCAGATTTTCAATTCGTTGCCCAAGATCTTCTGATAGATGAAACCCTGCAGCATGGATAAAACTCACTTCGCCAGCATATATCTTATATGAAGACCGGGTCATGGCTTTGAGTGAATAATTGAGTGGAGCGAGCCGGAAGAGAAGAAATGCCTGCTCCAGGTAGTCAAGGTAATTCTTCACCGTGCTGACACTTTTCACCCCTGCAATATCAGAGAGTGTCTTATATGACAATGTTCGGGCTGCATTTGTGATGAGATATACGGTCAAATCCCTGAACTCTTTTATCTCACGGATGCCAAATCTCGCAACGATATCCCGGTATATGATATCAGTCAGGTACTGTTCTGACAGGCTGATGTTCTGTGACTTCACCACCGAGGGAAATCCTCCCAAATCCAGATACATTTTGAGAAATCTCGAAATTTCGCCTTTTTGTATTGAGGAGAGATGATCCGGGTTTTTACGGGTGATGCCATGGTATACGAGAAACTCGCTAAAAGAAAACGGATGAACCCGAATTGTCCGATGACGTCCAGTGAGATACGTTCCAAGCTCTGAACTGAGTACTGAGGCATTTGAGCCGGTTACAATTGTTGTAATATGGTATTGATAGAGATTGTTCAGCCAGCGTTCCCACCCGGAGATATTTTGAATCTCGTCAAGGAGGAGTGTCACCTGCTCATCAGGTCCGAAGAGTTCCCCGATGATCTCGTAGATGTGCTGAAAATTCTCTATTGACCAGTCAGAAAATCGAATATCGTCAAAATTAATAAATAATTTGGGACCGGGTATCTGTTTTCCAATAAGGGTAAGCAGACTGCTTTTTCCACACCGGCGGATTCCGGAAAGGACAATAATCTCATCTGAATCTAAAATTCCCCTGATATCAATATCCCGGGGTATCAATCCTTCAGTCCGGGAAAGGAAGATCTGCTGATCGATAAGAATCTGTCGTAATGCAGATTTTATCATACTATACTATAGATCAAACAGCCTATTTATTCGTTAGTACCGAATAGATTCAAAGGACTTTTTCGAGAGGAACAAATACCAGATAGAGCCTATACATAATCCACTAGCGTATCTGTTCTCACCAGCCATCTTCAGAGCAGGTTGCTATAGTTATGTGGCTATTTTCCCCGGATCAGTGCTAATCTGCCATTCACGAGGGGTATTATTTAACCCATTCCCCGAGATCTGCTGAAGTGGAATGATCACCGGGTTCCCATTGTCAGGTCTCTGAACTTCTGCCTCAACTCCGTACACCTCAGCAATATGCTCTGGAGTCAGGACTTCACGAGGTGATCCTGCCACATGAATCGTCCCTTTTTTCATAAGGACGATCATATCTGAATACCGGGAGGCCATGTTGAGGTCATGAACTGCCATCAGGGCGGTAATTTCTCTTTTGGAAACTAATTCAGAAACTATTCGCATCACATCCAGCTGGTGCCAGATATCAAGATTCGAAGTTGGTTCATCAAGCAGCATGAGTTTAGTATCCTGGACCAGTGCCCGGGCAATGAGGACTTTCTGCTGCTGACCCCCGGAAAGTTCGTTAAACTGATGCAGAGCGATATCCTCCAATCCAAGAAGATCAATAACATCCCAGACTCTCTCTTCGTCCTCTCCTGAACTCGCCCAGCCAAGGTGAGGCTGTCGGCCCATCAATATCATATCATATACCGAATGAGGAAAGACTCTAACTGAACTCTGCGGTACATATGAAATCTTTTTTGCCAAGCCTTTCCGATGTAACGAGGAGAGATCTTCGGTATCAACCAGTATTCTACCACCCTGGGGAGTTAGAATACGATCAATACATTTTAGAAATGTAGATTTTCCAGAACCGTTGGGTCCAAGAATGGATACCAGGGTTCCTCTCGGAATATCCATGCACATCTTTGAAAAAATCTGCTGTGATGGATACGAGAAATCCAAATTTTCAACGCCTAGTTTGATATTCATTGCCAGAATTCCTTTCTTTTTCCTTTCATCACCAGGTAGAGGAAGAACGGAACGCCAAGGAGTGCCGTCATAATCCCGGTAGGTATTATCGTAGGTCCAATGATATTCATTGCTACAGCATCAGCTGCGATAAGCAGACAGGCCCCTAAAACACCGGATGCCAGAATAAGAATCCGGTGATCGGTACCAATCAGCATTCGTGCGATATGGGGGGCAACGAGTCCAATAAATCCGATTGTGCCAGTGAAGCAAACAATAGTTGCCACAAGAACAGAAGAGACCATCATGGTCACCATTCTTACCCTGTTTGCATCCACCCCAAGGCTTTTTGCAGAATCATCACCAATCGTCATCAGGTTAAGATCCCGGGATTTTGAAAGCAGGATTGGAGTGCAAATGGCAAAAATAACGAAGAATAACCCGAATTTATTCCAGGAGAATGCAGATAGATCCCCCATTCCCCACAGAGACATCAACCGTAGCTGCTCATCATTGGCAAAGTACGCCATCAGTTGGGAGAGGGAGGAAAACAGATAATTTACGGCGATACCAGCAAGAATCAGGGTTTCGGAAGTTGCTCCTTTCCAGGCTGCAAGTGATACAATGAACAAAGAACAGAGCATCGCAAAGAGAAACGCATTTGCAATCAGGAGATATGCCCCGCCGATTACAGATATCCCGAATACTGCAGCAATTGCAACTCCAAAATGAGCTCCGGATGAAATCCCGAGAGTGAAAGGACTTGCCAGTGGGTTTCTCAGCACCGCCTGCATTACGCACCCACAGATCCCAAATCCAAAGCCGGCAAAAATACCACCAAAAATCCGGGGAAAACGAATATTCCAGACAACCTGTTCTAATACCGGATCAAGGTTCAGAAGCTGGGGGATAAACCGGGCAAGGAGTGTCTCATAAACCTGCAGGATGGTAAGTCCAAGAGGACCCAGGGTAATAATATACCCAACTGCCAGGATGATAAGGACGATAATTCCCCAGAGGAATAGAACCTTGCGACCCATAAGCCGCCGGTACTCACGTCTGACATTCTCAAGTCGCACATTGCGTTCTTTGCGATGTTGCTGAGCAACTTCAGAAACCGGTTCGTACCTGGTACTCATTCTGCACGAATCCCCTTCTCCCACCAGATCCTCGCCCGCCATCCACTCCTGCTCATTGAAATCCGTCCATCATCCATCGGTTTCAGGGTCTGTGCAAGATATTCCCTGAGCACCGGAATCTGATCCGGTTCGATATCGCTCCGGTCACTCCACCATGAGACAGCCTCATCCAGATCTTCATAGGCATGACTAGTCCTCACCGGTTCAACAGAAACATTTGCATAAATTCCAAGACTATGGAGGACATTCAGGATGAAGAGGTAATCAGGCCAGTATCCCCCTTTCCCATCCTTTCCAAGGCGTCGTGCCAACTCGGGATCCATCGGATGACGTTCATTTCCAGCGAACCAGAGGATATGAACCGATCTTGTTGCAGCATCGTCCAGTTTTTTCAGCCCGGCAGCAAGGTCAGGAAAGCCAAGTGAATTGGATGCAAAGACAACATCGTGCACCGGAAGATCCCTGCCGATTACTACATCCTCCCACCGTTTCCGAACTACTGAATAATTAGTAAGGCCTGCCTCCAGCATTCCTTTCTCAAGGTATGAGCTCATCCCTGTCGACGGTTCGAGGGCAGTCAGATGAGAGACCTTCCTTGCCATCGGAACCGCAAATCTGCCGGTACCGGCGCCCATATCCAGGACTGTATCAGCCTCCCGGAGATTTAGAGAAGATATCACCTTCTCCGGCTCTTCTGATCCAGATACCGCACGAAAAAAAGAGTGGGCTCGTTTGTCCCAGTCTACTCCTTTAGAATGCTTTTTCTGATGGAGAAGGCGCCATAGCTCGTTGTAATTAATAAGGTTGCTCATGCTGTCTGGGTAACCGGGAAGCCAAGGTAATTCATATACTCAGTATAAACTCCGTCAACCCCGAGGAACTTTTTCATGATTTCATTGCCCTCTGCCTCAAGATTAATGTCTTTGTACTTATCCGGATAGAGCAACTTTCCAATATAGAACATGTTTATCAGGTTCCGATCGTGAGGTGATCCCCGGCAGTTCGGATAGAAGGTATTGTAAACCTTTCCTTCTTTAACTGCTTTAATTGACTGAAGTTCAGGAGCCTGGAGGATGAAATCTACCCCTGAATCTTCCGGTGAAGAGCAAGCAACCAGGATAACATCCGGATTCCATGCGATGATCTGTTCAATTCCCACGTTTACATTCCCATCAGCAGCATCTTTAGCTACGTTAATACCACCGGCAAGGGTCATTGGTTCGTACTTGTTGTCAGTCCGGGTGAAGTCTCTCCCTTCCTTGGCATCATAGAACCCTTTCATTGCTCCCCGGGTTGCATAGTAAACCTTCTTCTTCTCACTATCAGGGATAGTGCTTGAGATATCGGTAACCTTCTTAACTTCATTATCGATGAATGAATTCAGGTCTGTTGCTTCTTTCTCCTTTCCGAGGACAGAACCTACTGCAGCGATATGTTTCTTCATTCCCTCAATAGTATAATTCGATCCTGCTACAAAAACCGGGACACCAACGTGTTCCTGGACCTCTTCCGCTTCTTTATCTGAGGACATCAGAATCAGGTCCGGCTTTAGCGAGGCCATCTGTTCCTGATTCATCGTGTACCGGGTGTTGGTTACCGGGAGGTTATCCAGACCACCAGGAGTTACTCCTTTCCAGCAGGCATCACAGATAGTTTTGTTGTCCAATCCCATCGGACATACACAGCCACCGGTTTCAATCGTGCATTCATCTGATGCTACCAGCTTTGCACCATCACCAAGAGCGATTACAATTCGCGAGTTATCCGGATTATTGGTAATAATTCGTTCAATTGGTTTTTCGATGGTAACAGTTCTTCCAGATAAATCAGTTACCGTGCGAGGATAGGAATCATCCGCACATACCGGGAGCATACACAATCCAACCAGTAATAACGATACCAGAATACTAAAAAATTTCATGTAATGATTCATAGTTTACCCAAAAATTTATTGCCCCAATTTCCTTACGGTGCGACAATTCTTCAATAATTGTACTTATTACAATTTATTAACTGAATTTTAAATTGTCATTGAAGTTAGAGCGAGATAAATATTTAAGAGTTCTTATTTATTAGTATTTGTTGTTACTAATATAAGGATCATCGCATTTTACGTGCAATCAAAATTCAGAATACACACCAAAATCAATGTGTTCTCATAAAAAATCGAAAATATATAAGACTATTAAAAAGGATACCAGATACCAGATACTAAAAAGGAACACCAATATCCATTGTGATACAATCAGCAGGAAATTTCCAATTAATTTATGCGGTCTGCAACAGTCCTTGGCATAACCATCGGAACCCCTCCAGTTAAACGAACAGAACAGGTATTTTGATAAATCAAATCCAAGGTTTCTTCATTGATAACTGCCTCGGGTTCACCCTGGGCTAGTACGCTGCTAATTCTGTACCGGCAATTGCAAGTGCACCACCAACGAAAATCGCTAAAATCAACCATGGGAGGCGAATATCAAATTATTGTACTATGCAACTTTGAAATCGGTGAAAAATCGCTCATGGTTACATGAACGACCAGCGTTTGGTAGACTAATTCTATTGAAATATTGTAAACCCCAAGAATTAGTGAGATAACCCCGCTGAATGCTACAATAGCACATAAAATGAGGATGATAATTATTTTTCTTCGCTCAGAATACCCATCAGTGGTGTCATATCCAAGCGAGTTCAAAATTTTATCACATATTTATTATATAAACATGAAATCCCATTTACCGGTGTTTACTGAGGAACACAAATACCACATAGGATATTACCTTAACCACAATAAAGGATAACATTTATTACGTAAATAATTAATATCATACCATACCTTCGGGTATTTTGGTAAATCAAAAAAATGGCTGATATCTATATCATGCTATTTTGTGCTTATTCTGATGATAAGTGCTAGTTAAATAGTCCCATGCTCTGCAGCAGATAACAATGATGGTAAAACACGAGTCATTACCAACATGCGTGGAGTAGACGTTACATCCCTGGTGATCCTCAACGTGTTTTCACAATGAGCCACGATCTGATAAATACGGTGATGTACATTTTTGGTGTTGATGATGAAAATTGTTAGCGGTTGTATATCAAAAAACCCGTTCAGATGGGCCAGTATGTATGGAATGGAAAAAACTACTCAATGGAAACCAGAATTGGGAAAATTCTCACTTCAAAACTTGATGATGAGAATGTCCCAAATATGATTATATTGTTGAATTATATCACACCGATGAAGCAACAACACAGAAAATTATGGACGCTATGATGGTTGAATACCTGGAAATTGTCAAATAAAATATCCAATTTTGTTTTTTTAGTTAGGAGTTTACTATGAAGATGGTTGTATGTGGAAAGGGAGGGAGCGGAAAGAGCACCCTTACCGCTATGCTCGCTCATGAATACGCCCGGAAAAACCACCGGGTGTTAGTCATTGATACTGATGAATCAAATCTGGGACTTCATCGATTGATTGGCTCTGATGCCCCTGATGACCTGATGAATTATTTTGGTGGCAGAGAAGGAATGAAAGAAAAAATAATGGCTGCTGCTCCAGATTATGGATCAGTTAAACTCATTGACGAGCCATGGACCCTTGATACACTGCCCGATGCATTTGTATCAAAAAAAGGGGGTATTTCATTAGTGTCAATTGGAAAGATTCATCACTCAGGGGAAGGATGCGCCTGCCCGATGGGAATGCTTTCAAGACAATTTCTTAAATGCTTAAACCTGGATGCAAATGACATCGTCATTACTGACACAGAAGCGGGAATTGAGCACTTTGGCAGAGGCATCGATGAAGAAGCTGATTGTATCATTATGGTCCTTGATCCATCATTTGAATCAATCAGCCTTGCTGAAAAGATATCCCAAATGACCAAAGGTATGAATTCTCCCCTTTACTATGTACTAAACCGGGTGAGTCCGGAAATAAGTGCAAGTATTCGAAATAGTCTGTCAGACCCGGAGAATATTATTGCTGAAATTCCGGAAGACTCAACAATTCTGAAAGCGGGGTTATCAGGGATGCCGCTTATGCAGGAGTATTCCCCGATAAATGCAGTAATTTCAGCAATTGGTAAGTGACCAGTTACCTCCCAATTTTTTTGTATGAAAAATTCTTTTTCATCAGTCTCGCCTGGGGCCCCCAATGGGCCACCATTGGGGTTTTTAAGAGAGATGACCCCTGAAACTACCTTGGATTTTTACTTCTCAATAAATATTATTGCGTTAGGTTTTTGATGCAAACATTAACGATTCAGAACTATTATTTATCTGAAAAGCGTTTGTTATTCCATTTTGCGCAAAGTGCCCAATGGGCACTAGTGGGTTTTTTTAGATAATTAAAAAATATACTCAAATTAAGGTCCAGACAGATAGTACAATAATAATTTATCACAATATATGTTCATTTACCCTGAATTCTCACTACCTTTGGAAAATTACTATGTATGCTATTGAAACACATAATCTGACAAAGAAGTATGGAAACCTTACCGCCGTTGATTCACTAACCCTTTCTGTTGAAAGAGGAAGGATATTTGGATTACTTGGCCCGAATGGGGCCGGGAAAAGCACATTGCTCTCCATGCTCTGCACTGTTTTATATCCGACATCAGGCTCTGCCATGGTCAATGGATATGATATAATTAAGGATTCACAAAAGGTCAGACAAAGTATCGGGATCGTCTTTCAAAGTATTAGTGTTGATGACCGGCTGACGGGAAGGGAAAACCTGAAGTTTCATGCAATGCTCTATGATGTTGCAGAGACTGAAATTCTCCAGCGTATTACAGAGGTACTTAAACTTCTGGAACTTGAAGATCGTGCAGATGACCTTGTCAGAACGTATTCGGGTGGGATGATACGGCGCCTTGAGATGGCTCGCGGACTCTTGCATCACCCTGAGATCCTGTTCCTTGATGAACCGACAATCGGGTTGGATCCACAGACACGGGAACATATCTGGAAATATATCCGGGATCTTACCCGGAAAAAACAAGGCTCCCTTACCATCCTTCTGACCACTCATTACATGGATGAAGCAGATCTGCTCTGTGATGATATCGCAATCATTGATAATGGCAGGATTACGATTCGAGACACCCCCGAGCGCCTCAAAGAACACCTGAAAAAGGAAACAATCGTAATCAGGACTTCATATCCCCAACTTCTTGCCAATGCTCTGGCAGACAGTGATTATATTCTGGGTGCGACAATATCTCCAGATTCCATTACCTTGAACGTAAAAGACGGGGGGAAAAACGCCCCGGAAATCATCAACGCTGCCAGGGATGCCGGGATACCGGTTGAACACATCAGTATCAGTGAGCCGACACTCAATGATGTATTTCTCCATCATACCGGAAAAGAAATCAGAAGAGAAGAAGATGATAATTTCACATCACAGTATAAAAGACAAAGGAGAAGAAGGTGAATAAAGAAGTAAAAGCCATATACACCATATGGCTTCGGGAGATGACAAAGTTCTTCAGGGAGCGGACAAGCATTGCAAGTTCTATGATGACCCCCATTCTCTGGCTAATTGTTTTCGGCGGCGGAATGGGATTAAACATCCGGACACCTGTCGCAGGACCGGGGTATATTGCATTCATCTTTCCCGGGATAATCGGGATGACACTCCTGTTTACTTCCATGCGATCCGGCATATCCATCATCTGGGATCGTGACTTCGGTTTTTTAAAAGAAATATTAGTTGCCCCAATTTCCCGGATGTCAATTGTGCTTGGGAAAGCTATGGGGGGCGCTACAACTGCAATACTTGAAGGATTGCTCATCCTCATGTTATCCTTTATTGTGGGAATATCACTTTCATTTATCCAGATAGTGGTGCTCATCCCGATAATGTTCTTAATCTCACTAGGGTATAACGGATTTGGTCTCTCATTTGCTTCACTTATGGAAAGTTTCGAGGGTTTTCAGGGGATTATGAGTTTTATTATTATGCCAACGTTCTTTTTAAGCGGAGCGCTATGGCCTCTGACAAACGCTCCGCAGTGGCTTCAGATACTAAGTCTATGCAATCCACTTACATATGGAGTTGATGCAATGCGACAGATAATCCTGCATGAAGGTCAATTTCCTTTGTCAGTTGATATTTTCATCATCACTGCTTTTGCGGTCAGTATGATGGTATAGACCTCGCATTTGTTCTCAATAAAAAAATAACCCCGCTCCATAATATTTTGCATAAAAAACTCTTTTTCTTCTGCCTCGACTGGGGCTCCACTGGGCTAAAACCGGGGTTTTTCACCCAAATAATGCTCAATTGAAAGGAAAAATTAAACTGGATGAAAAAAAGGTTTCATCAAAAAATGAGAGAAAAATCTAATCAAGGAAGATACCCAGGTATTCTCGCATCCCCCCGGTATCACTTATGTAGAAAGACCAAGAGTCTTCTTGACCTCTTCCATAGAATTTCCACTCTTCAAACCCCCTCCATAGAGGAATTTTATCGCTTCCATATCGAGATCACTCAGATTTTTGTTCACTCCCTCTTCACGATAGAAAAAACTCTCCCTGTTTTTATACGAGGTTCCATGCAACCCCATACTGTAGAGAATTCCCCGTAATATGTAGTACTCCCGATCCTCTTCAGAAAGAGTATTTAACAGATATAAGTAATCCGTATTTACAATACCGATAAGTGTCCCATCACTGTCTTTTATTATATGATCACTTTCTTTTCGATCATCAAAGAACTGCTTCAGCATCTTATCAGTAACAATTTTAATGTTGTAGAAATTATAGGGGACATCTGCATAATTTGTCTGGAGGAACCCAAGAGCGACTTCTTCATCTTCAAACTGAGTAGTGCCAGATAATGAATTCAGGAGCTTTGCAAGATCCTTAACATACTTTACTTCAGTATTTGAATAGTATGCATCAAGCCAGAATTTATAATCCTTATTTGAATTAAAGAGATTAATTTTTGCATTATCAAGTCCGAAGGTAATATCAAGCAGGTGCAGCGCTACATCTGTTTTATCAAAATCATGGCCAGAACTTCCCAGTTCCCGTTCAAGTTGCACAAGATCGCCACGAAGCACAAGACCTTCAGATGAAATAACCCCGATAACATTTCCTTTATCATTTTGCACAAGGAATTCATCTGGACCTAACTCCTTTTGGAGTTTCTCAAGAACTGAAACCGGCACGATCCTGATATTATAATAGGTATCACCGGTATCAACCCGAGATGAAGAGGGATTTTTTGTAGATTCTACTGCTATTGAATCTCTATCAGCACCCTTATAATTACCACTATCAGAATCTACCAGTTTGTGTATACTCTCATCAGTCTGGTTACCTGTTTTATATCCGGATTGAGAGGTGCAACCGGCCAAAAAAACTGTGGCAATCAAAAAAATTGCCAGCAATGAAATTACTCTATTCTCCACATATTATTTATTAACCATACAGGCATATGATTTTTTTGTTACGTTTCTCATATTTTTATGTACTTTTCATTACCTAATCATGCGAATCCATCAAATTTCACGATTCAAGAATTTCGTCATAAAAAAAGAGGAGAGAGGGCCCGTATGGAATTATTGTCCAGAATCAAATAAGAGATTAAAACGAGTGAAGATAAATTCATTACTCTTGAACAATAATAATTAAAAATTCGTGTGATTTATTAATAAGTATATCTGGGCAATAATATTAAAATGATAAGTTTATTATTGATGTATGAAAGACATCCTATATGGAAATTCGCAACCTGAAGTTCATCTCAGGTATCCTCGTTCTCATAATGTTAGCTTTCCAATCAGGTTCATACGCAGATATCAACGATTCTATTTACCCAACTATCGAGGTATCTGAGGATATAACAGACATGAGAGAATTTGTTCAAGTGAAAGATGTCAGACTCGAAAATGAACAGGAATCAATATATGAGATCAAATTTGTTTCACCAGAACTGCTTGAAAGAATTATTACTAACGCAGACCAGGAAGATGAAATACTAAAAATGGGACAGGGTCTGACGATTGGTATCATTACTCCCAAGGTACTATACCTCCGTGGAGATATTCAGTCAGAAGATTATCTGATAAAAAACCGAAAGATATCAGATATGAAGGAGAAGATCACTCAGCATCTGATTGATATTGCATTTGGAAGAGATAATTCAAACCTTATACTCTTAAAAAAAGACAGAAAATATCTCCTCTGGTTTGATGCAGAATATACAGCAAAGGATATAAAAAATGTACTTCACTTTGCCCAGGATTTTAACAATCTCTCGTTTACAACACAATACGAAGATGAAACCGTAATGACAGGGGAGTTGAAGAATAACTACCAGATCGTTCCATATTATTACTACAATATTAAAATCGTGCCAAAACAATACCTGGAAAACTACAAAAAAGACAACTATAATTCATCAAAAGAAGAAATGCTCAAAGATAGTCATGGGGAGATGATTGGATTTCTCTCTAATGATTATGTATACCTATGGAACGGCCTTAATGAAAGTGATCGCACATATTACCTAAAAAAAGCCCTTCTTTGGAGTATTGGCATTCATGGTGAATCCACCACTTATCCAGACAGTAATTTTTATACAAAAGTAAATACATCCACAACCTTGTCTGATTTAGACAAAGAGGTGATTAAAATGATGTACGGAGGAAGACTGAACGAAGGGATGAGTGTTGATGAAGTGAGAAAAGCACTTGATATTTCAGATACCACCCGAAGCACAGATGAATAAGGGGGAACACCAGGGATCATTCCAACTGAGCCAAGTGTATTAGTGAATATCACCATCCATAGTCAGATTTTCAGCAAATATAAAACCACCATATCCTGATACCAGATGTAATTAAACAGAATCACGATATCAACACAGGATGTATTATTCCGGGTAATTCAATCAGCACATACAAAATCAGGGCAGGATTGACAAGAATAGTAGGATGCAGAGGTTTCGAGATTATGGATACAAACAAGATCGCCCCAACCGATATCTATCAATCAGGCAGAAAACAAAAAATACTCCTGTTAATCTCACTGCTCGTTCTCCTCATTCTCACTTCAGTATATGCACTCAATTCAGGGTCCTATCGGCTCCCCTTTGACAGGATCCTGACAATTATATTTGAGGCTATCACAAACCCGGCTCTTCTTGCAGCAACACCCACCGAAAAGATAGTGGTGATAGACTTTCGCATGCCCCGGGTACTCCTTGCAATTCTTACCGGAACCAGTCTTGCTATCGCCGGGTGCGTAATGCAGGCTCTCCTGCGAAATCCCCTGGTAAGCCCTTTTACGTTGGGATTATCTTCTGCTGCATCATTCGGTGCTGCATTGGCTATCGTGTTCGGTGCAGCCCTCTTCCCTTTCATTCCGGCAGCATTTGAAAACGGGGTAATAATTATCTCAGCATTTTTGCTTGGATGGCTTTCAATTCTTCTCATTTATGCGATATCCCGGATGAAAGGCGCATCCAGTGCAACAATCATTTTAGCCGGCGTTGTTATCGGGTACATCTTCACTGCCGGAGTTATGATCCTCAAATATGTAACAAATGACGAGAAACTCAGAGAGATTACCCTCTGGCTTATGGGAGGGATGTGGGGAGCAAACTGGGGAGCGGTGATCATTGTAACCCCGATAACCCTTTTGTGCCTCCTTTATTTAGAATCCCAGGCATGGGATCTTAACAGTCTGTCAGCCGGTGATGACGTTGCAAAAAATCTCGGCGTGAATGTAAACCGCCTCCGGCTGATGGGACTATTTATCTCCACTCTAGCAGCATCAGCCTGTTTGGCCTTTACCGGCATCATCGGATTTATCGGGCTGATGGGACCACATATCGGAAGAATGCTTATCGGTAACGACAACCGCTACCTGATCCCCTGTTCAGCACTTATCGGAGCGCTTGTTCTCCTGATATCTGACACTGCAGCACGAACGGTAATGGACCCGGTTGAGATTCCGGTTGGTGTTATTATGTATATTATCGGCGGGATATTCTTCATGTTCCTCATATTACGGGGAAAACACCGGATTATCACATGATGGAGACAGGATGACACTATCTGTTGACCGGTTATCAGTGCAGTATGGCCCGGTCCAGGTATTATCTGAAATATCTTTCACCCTGGCAAGAGGAGAGATTCTCTGTGTTATCGGACCAAACGGATCAGGAAAAAGTACCCTCATTAAAACAATTGCAGGGATTCTTGAGCCGGTTCATGGATCACTCAGCATGGACGGTCATAAACTAAATGAGATTTCCAGAAGTGAGGTCGCAAAAAAGATCGGATATGTTCCCCAGGATTTTCAGTATTTAACCTCATCTACCGTTCTTGAAGCAGTCATCCTTGGACGAAGACCTCATGTTCAGTGGTCATTATCAGCAACTGACCTTGAGAAAGTCGATACCGCAATGAACATGCTCAATATCATTCCCATGGCAGGTAAAATGCTGACCGAGTTATCCGGAGGAGAGAGACAACGAGTATTTATTGCACGAGCTATTGCCCAGGAACCTGATTTTTTCCTTTTTGATGAACCCACCAGTGCATTAGATATACGCCATCAGATAGAGGTATTTTCCATGATTAAAAAGATCACTGATTCCAGACAACGATCAGTGCTGGTAGCAGTTCATGACCTGAATTTTGCCTATCATTATGCAGACCGGGTACTTTTGTTAGAGAAAGGGCGCATCATCAGCATAGGAACAGCTAAAGAAGTCATGACTGAAGAGAACATTATTTCGGTATATGGTGTTCCCATGCAGTTTATCACCACCAATGCAGGAACATATGTTGTCCCTGACTGGAAAGAAGCCGAGAATTCACACGATCTGAACCATGCACACCGTGCACAATTAAATTAATATCAACCATGATGCCAGGAAATTCCCACCACATACACACCGAACCGGCAATAATTACCAACCACCTTACAAAAAAGTTCGGAGATCTCTGTGCTGTACATCAGATGAATATCACAGTAGGGAATGAAATCTTTGGGATACTCGGGCCAAATGGATCAGGAAAGACTACCACGGTCCTGATGCTGACAACGCTGCTTGCTCCGACAGAGGGTACTGCCACTGTATGCGGGCATGATATCCGCACAGATTCGCGAAAAGTGAGGGACGCTATCAGTTATGTTCCCCAGGATATGGCGGTTGATGTCCGGATGACCGGGCGTGAAAATGTCATGATGTTTGCCCAGCTCTATGGAGTGCATAGCCCGGCTGAGAAGACTGAAGAGGTATTGCAGGTCCTTGAACTGGCAGATCGGGCAGATGAGTTTGCAAAAGTCTATTCAGGAGGTATGAGAAGACGGCTTGAACTAGCCCAGGCACTGGTTCACCGTCCCCGGGCATTATTTTTAGATGAGCCTACCGTGGGACTAGATGTAGCAGCACGAAAAAAGATCTGGGAACATATCAGGACGCTGCGAAAAAACGGGATGACAATATTTGTAACTACTCATTACATGGATGAAGCAGATGCCTATTGTGACCGGGTTGCTATCATTGACCGGGGTGAAATAAAAGCAATTGATACCCCGCAGGCATTAAAAAGCATGATATCAAAGGATATCCTGTCGGTATCAATAACAGGACCATATACGCCGATAACCGTTGCAGGGGTGAAATTTGCCTTTGAAGAAGACAATGATCTTGTTTTTTATGCAGATAATGGCGATGCTGCCCTTCCCCTGGTGAAAGACGCTCTTTCTGAGTGTGGAATCAGGGTTACTGCGATGTCGGTTCGCAAACCTTCCCTTGATGATGTTTTTCTCCATCTGGTAGGAACAGTTGAGGATCCAACCCCGTTTAACATGAGTAAATTTAGAAACGTTACCGGAAGGAGAGGATGAACGCAATTTTCGTTTACTGCAAACGAGACCTGACCCGATGGATTCGGGGAAAATGGGGATTTATAGCAGCTATGGTTATGCCAGCCGCATGGCTTATTTTTGTAGGTCTTGCTCTTCCGATACGGTTTACTGACAATTACATTGATTTTGTAACACCCGGTATTCTTGCCATGACTATTCTGTCAGCATCTCTGGCTGGCGGAGGACTACTCATAATGGATAGGATGCTTGGATTCTTTAATAAATTCCTTGCCCTTCCACCACCACGGGAAAGTATTCTGTTTGGAAAGATCCTCGTTATCACCATCAGGGGGATTATCCAGTCAACAATAATCCTCATCTTTGCATTTCTGCTTGGTGCACAGATCTATTCGCCGACTCAGCTCATCGGAACATACGGGATTCTGTTCATCTTTGGAGCCCTTCTCTCCGCTGCTGCAACCACTGTTGCAATATATCTGGATGATCATGACCAGTATGCTGCAGCAAACGCCATGATTTCAATGCCCCTTTTTTTTACCTCTTCAGCGATGATGCCATATGAGGTGATGCCAGATTGGTTATCACCAATTGCCCGGGTAAATCCACTGAGTTTTGCCATTGATGGTATTCGCATATTACAGACCGGAGAAATCCCCATAACGCAAATCAGCCTGTTATCATTGTTGTGTATCGGTGTCCTTGGAATTGCCGTTCATGCATTTCGGAGGGTTAGAATATGACGATGTAAAACCTTCTGATTGCAGGATAGCCGTATGAACACACGTATGAGAACTATTATGAACAGTAAAATTTCCATTTTAATTATTTCGTTAGTCATTGCGCTTAGTGCCACATCTGCCATGGTATGCGCATCGGTCCAGTTTACCGATACTGCAGGAGACAGTATTTCTCTTCCTGCAGTTGCACAACGAGTTATCTGTCTGAACAGTGACTGCGCCGAATCAATGATCGTGCTTGGAGCAGGTGATAACGTAGTCGGCATTGCTGAAAGTGTCATTGCTCGATCTGACCTCATGCCCCATCTCCCCAATGCCGTGAGCGTTGGTAAATGGGACACCCCATCCATTGAACAGATACTGGAGCTAAAACCAGATATCGTGATTTCTTATTCCACTTCCAAGCCAAAAAATGCTGATCAGTTACAGAGTGCCGGAATACCGCGGGTGTACCTGGATTTTTATAAAATCGATACTATTGAGCAAGATATCGCAGCTCTTTCAACAATAATCGGCAAAGAATCAGCAGCAGAACAATACCTGAAGTTGTTTACCGGGTATAAAACCGGGGTAGAAACTGCTGTTGCTGAAAACGGGCAGGATGCTGTCCCTACGGTATATATTGAAGGATATTCAGATTATACTGCTCAGGGGAAGAATAGTGGATCAGATCAGATAGTAACACTTTCAAAGGGGAAAAATATCGCTGATAGTTTGAGTGAACAGTATCCAAAGGTCACCCCTGAATGGATTGTAAATGCAGATCCGGATGTTATCCTGAAGGTAGTTTCAATAAAATCAGACAAGACTCTTGAAGACTCATATAACCAGATTATTGGAAGGACTGGGTTTGATACGCTATCGGCAGTTAAAGAGAATAGAGTCTATGTTCTCAATACAGCACTGCTTTATGGGCCACGAAGCCCGGCAGGCCTAATTGCCGTTGCAAAAATGCTTCACCCCGATACATTCAAAGACATGCACCCTGAAGATTTCCTTAAAGAGTATGCCGGGAAGTATGTTTTGGGTGCAGACCAGGTTGAAATATATGCCCCCATATCCCAGACCTGACACACAAAAACTGAGCATGAGAATGCCCGGCAGTGAGCGGGCAGAACCCAGGCGGGAGCAAAAAAGTCCCGTTCTTCTTTTCTTGAGACCGGTACCCATAGCCTTCATCCGGCGCCCGGCAAGATCCTCTGCTATAATGAGTTCATCAATGTAGTTACCACCCAGATTAGCGATGAGCCTGAAAATGGTTTAAACCAATAGAACGGTAGAGTTGAACAATTGGCCATCAAATGCAAAATAGTAATACTTTAATGCAATTCGTAACAATACTACCATGGTTTTTTCATGCACATTCCTGATGCCTTTATTCCAATTGATCAGGCTGCGATATACTGGATTATCGCCCTGATATTTCTCGCACTATCCATAAAGTGGGCCAGAACAGAGATCAACGAAGACAAGATACCGATGATCGGAGTCCTTGCTGCCGGCATTTTCGCCTTGCAGAGTTTTAACCTCCCGATTGCAATGGGAACATCGGGACACCTGGTTGGTGGTGCGCTTGCTGCCATTGTGCTCGGATCTCCGTTCGCGGCAGTCTTCATCCTTACACTTGTCCTTATCATTCAGGGCTTCATCTTCGGAGATGGAGGCATTACAACCATGGGTGCAAATATCATCAACATGGGAGTAATAGGTGGGTTTGTCGGGTTTTACTCGTTCCAGGGTTTTAAAAAGATCATAAAAAATCCATTCCTCTCAGCAGGAATTGCAGCATGGCTGGCCTGTCTAATCCCTGCCCTCGCCTGCGCTGTTGAAATGGCCATTGCAGGAACATTTCCACTCGGGCCGGGACTTGTTGCCATGGGCATCTATCATGCCATCATCGGTGTCATTGAGGGAATTGTTACCGCCGTTGTTATTTATCTACTTGTTATGGCACGTCCCGATCTTGTTGACTCGTCGGCAGGAGGTATCCCTGCATGATGGATAATAAGACATTTATTGCAGTTGGCATAGTAATCGCCCTGCTCATCGGGATTGTTGCCGTATTTATGGCATCAGGAGATCCGGATGGACTTGAGAGCACGGCTCTTGTGGTATCAGGACAGAAAGATCTAACAGGTTCATCCCCGGAAGAAGGGGATCCTGAAGTTGTTGGAACAGGTTCATTCACATTTGAGTCACCGATGCCAGATTATTCATTAGGAGAACAGATGGGACCCTTTGGAGGGCTTATCGCCATAGTTTTTGGGATTTTTGTAACCCTTCTTGTTGTCTTTGGAATATCCTGGATAATTGCGATGAATAAAGGCAACTCAAAATCATAATTATTCTCACTTCTCTTTTATTCCGGTAACTCTTATTCCCATGAAAACTAATATTTTGTTGAAAACCTCTTCATCAGTTCTGCCTGGGGCCCCCTATGGGCACCATCGGGGTTTTCAAACTCAGGGATTACTTTATGCATATTATTGAGACGCGAAACCTCTGTCATACCTATAAAGGGAATATCCATGCACTCAAAGAGATCTCATTTATTGCCCCGAGAAATACCTGCATCGCAGTTATTGGATCAAACGGAGCTGGGAAAAGTACTCTCTTTAAGCACCTGAATGGTATCCTGAAACCTACGAGTGGATCAGTTCTGATTCAGGGCAGACCAATCACCAAAGAGACTATCAAAGAGGTTAGAAAGACAGTAGGCCTCGTTTTCCAAAATCCGGACGATCAGATCTTCTCTCCGACTGTTGAGCAGGATGTGGCATTTGGTCCGAAAAACCTTGGCCTTGATGAGGAAACGATAGGACACCGTGTATCAGAGTCACTTAAAATCGTCGGACTTGAAGATTACCGGACCAGAGTTCCCCACCATCTTTCAGGTGGCGAAAAAAAACGGGTTGCGATAGCAGGTATTATTGCAATGGAACCTCAGGTCCTGGTCCTGGATGAACCAACTGCCGGACTTGACCCTCAGGGTGTCAGGGATGTTATCAGATATGTCAGGGAGTTCTCAGAAAAATTCGGTATGACGGTTATCTTCTCTACTCATAGTGTCTCACTTGTTGCAGAACTTGCAGAATATATCTATGTAATGAATGGCGGTACATTTGTTGCAGAAGGTACCATGCGGGAGATCTTTTCACAACCAGATCTTCTCCGGAGCGTGAGGCTTGACATTCCAGTCCTCCCTAAGCTCATAAATACTCTCCAGAATCATGGCGTTGCAATAGAAACCGGGTATACCTATGCAGAGGCTGAAACTTCATTTTTCCGTGCATTCGGGATTAACCCATGATACAAGAGTTATTTGATCTGGAAGAAGTGACATACCATAAAAGCACATTGCATTCGCTGGATGCACGGGTCAAGATGCTCCTGTGCTGCAGCGTGATAATTGCAATGGTAGCGGTTCCCTACTCACCAGTAGTGTTCAATGTTGCAACACTCTTTTTCGGCCTTTTCCTCATTCTCTGGGTTTTTTCATTACTCTCCCCGACTATATATCTAAAACGACTCATCCTTGCACTTCCTTTCGGCATCATGCTCTGTGGGTTCCAGATATTTTTTAAAAACAGGTATTATACTGAATATCACACCCTCTTTACATTTCCCTTTGGGATAACGATTTATGCTGAATCTGTCGAATTTGCCTCAATTCTTCTGGTTAAGTTCCTCATCTGTTTTTCATTCATTGTTCTGCTCTCATCAACCTCAACACTGCAGGATCTTCTGGAAGCTGCAGCACGGCTTAAAGTGCCTCCAGAAATTATCCTTGCCCTGGGAATGATGATCAGATATCTGTTTGTCTTTGGGGTAATGTTTCGAAAAGTTACAGATTCGCTGGAAACCCGATTGTTTGATCCGTTAAACAGAACTCTTCCATACCGGTACCGGATAGTAAATTTAGGATATATGATGGGTTCAATGTTTATCAGATCATTAGAGCAGGGGGAGCGAACCTATACCAGTATGCTCTGCAGAGGATATGGCCGGAATAGTTACCTGTTTATTAAAAAAAAGCGACTTCTGTTTCAGGAAAAGATTATTTTGCTCACAGGGATTTGTGTAATTTCTCTAATTCCAATCATCTGCTGGTACAACCTGATTCCAATCTCTTTTGCATGAAACACCCGGCTCATCAGTTCTTCTTCGAAACCAAATGGGACCCATTTGGATTTTTGGGTCTTGAATCTGTGCAATAGAGACAAAAATCGACTAAGTTATCTAATAGGGGTAGAAAGTGGGCTGGCAAAGATACCAGATATCGGATTATCATAAGATCATATAATCGGAGATCAGAACATAAAACCCTGGATAATACCTGTTTGTAACTCCCACTTTCTCTGATGAGGGATATCTTTGCAGTGTTACAATATTAGTATTAGTAATAACCCATATGAATAGATTTGCATCCCCTGCGCATCACAACCATGAGGAAATAGCCATAGAATAGTTGCAATAATAAAGCCGGTTTCAAAAAAAACGATATTATGCAGAAATAATTGATGGATTATACCCTTTCATTTCCACTGGAGAAAATGAGTCAAACCGGTAAGAAGTATCACGCTAGTGATGCATAATGCCCAAGTAACCGTGAGCAATAATCAGAACAGTACAACACCACCCCAGAATCAATCATTTATTACCCACTCTAAACACATTATTGTGCAGGGCTTAGATTATGCATAATCTCCACGCATGTTATTCACTTAAAGATCCACACTATCTCTATTTCTTTGGCGAAGATCCTGAAATTCCCAAAAAAAACAAGCGTGGACGAAAACCAAAGAGCATTTCTGTTCGCCCTCATCCACATGGCCTTGACCATGAGGCCCTCATTACTTCACTCAATACGTATCATTCCGGCCCTTATACAGCGGAGAGAACATCAATATGCCTCACCCTCCCCAGTAAGGGGACAGAACCTCTTTTCCCGGATGAAACTATATCAGACATCGAAATTACCAGTGTACCAATTGAATACCAGTCGTTAAAGGTCCCTCTATCCGATCTCATCCATCTCCTCCCGGCAATGAATTCTGAAAAGCATGATGAAATAATCTGTCAGGGTAGTATCGCATTCTTTGGCTATGCATTTGGTTTTGCCCTTGAATGTATCTCCCGGGAATTATTTATGCCGTCATCAGGGAAAGATGGAGGGGACATAGGAGAGTGGATCGGTCTGTATGGCCCTGATGAACGGGATCGCGTTAAGCGGCTTGCCCGCTCTATGCCCGGCATATGTAATGCATGCAGTGATCAGGCCTATCAACCTGATCTTGTGGTAAAAACATTTCTTGACAAAACGATTAATGTTATCATTAAAGAAGCATGCCACAATAATCCACTGAATCTTCATGGCCGGGCTCGGACCGGAGCAAATCCAGGTGCACTCTGGCTGCTCATGTTGTGGGGGGAAAAACCTGCCGAAACTGCAGGTGATATTCTCGTGGCCGCTGCCGGTCAAAAAGCACAGGAATGGCTTGGTGATGTTACTGAGGGGGAGAAGAACCGACCATTTTATACATGTATACGGTTAAAGGAACCGGCAGAAGGGAATGTTGATTTCCAGTTAGAATTCCTCATCCAGGCGATTGATGATCCTTCGTTAATGATTTCTGCAGAGCAGGTCTGGAAGAAGGGGAGCGGAAGTATCACCAGACTGCATCACCGGTTTGACCGCCCACAGGAACAGATGCTTGCAGATCTTTTCCGGGCAGGAAAGATATTCCCCCCGATTAAAGAGGCTCTGCGAACACGGGCTCCCACCGGTATTACCCTCAGCCCTGCTGATGTTCACCCGTTCCTTTCCGAGGCTGCACCAATACTCCGGCAGAGTAACATATCAGTCCTTCTCCCTGCCTGGTGGAAAGACACCTCCAAAAAACCACAGATCAGACTGGTAGTAAAAGCCGCAAAGAAGAAGGGAAAATCTGCCAGTGGATCAGGATTTTTTTCCCGGGATACCCTGCTCTCCTTTGACTGGGAGATTGCAATTGGAGATGTAACCATATCTGCAGAAGAATTTGCAGCTCTTGTTACCATGAAGACACCTCTGGTCCAGATAGGGGGGAAATGGGTTGCATTTAATCCGGCTGACCTCAGGCATGCAATCGAAACATTCCAGCGACAATATCCGGATGGAATAATATCAACAACGGATGCACTTCGGCTCGGTCTGACCGGAACTGATGAAAGTGGGCTACAGGTTGAGGTCACCGGGGCAGATAAGAAGACAATAGAATTTTTATCCCCGCTCCTTGCCATAGATGACAAAAGAGCGATACACGAAGAACCAGTTCCACTGGCATTCAGGGGAGAACTCAGACCATATCAGAAAAAAGGACTCTCCTGGCTTTCATTCATCACCGGAATTGGATTTGGTGCATGTCTTGCTGATGACATGGGTCTTGGAAAAACCATTCAGCTCATCGCATACCTGCTTGCAGTAAAAGCAAAAGGAGTCTGCACAAAGAACCTGCTTATCTGTCCGATGTCATTGATTGGAAACTGGCAACGGGAACTAGCACGGTTCGCTCCTGACCTCTCGGTATACATTCACCATGGAACCTGCCGGGTGAAAGATGCAGAGTTTGAAGAGGCTGCATCCGGCCACGATCTTGTCCTCTCTACCTATCAGCTGACGCACCGTGACCAGGAAGTTCTCACAGCCGACACATGGGATCTGGTAGTTTTAGATGAAGCGCAAAACATCAAAAACTCATCTACCCGGCAGGCAAAAGCAGTTCGTGCCCTTCGGGGAGAACGCCGGATTGCTATGACCGGCACCCCGGTGGAAAACCGTCTCTCTGAACTCTGGTCTATCATGGAGTTCTTAAGCCCCGGCGATTTAGGGGGAGAAAAAGCATTTGAAAGACAATACAGCACTCCTATCGAGAAATATCATGACACAGGAGCATCAGAGAGACTGCAGGCGCTGGTCAGGCCATTTATCCTTCGCCGGGTGAAAACTGACAAGTCTATCATATCAGATCTTCCGGAAAAAAACGTGATGAAGCGGTACTGCACCCTGACATCAGAGCAGGCTACATTGTATCAGGCGGTTGTTGAGAGTATGATCAATGGGGTTGATGAAGCAGAAGGAATTGCCAGAAAGGGGATGATCCTTGCTGCTTTGACCAGGCTCAAACAGATCTGTAACCACCCGGATGCATTCCTTGATGACGGAAAACTGGTAGTCGGCCGGTCAGGAAAGATAGACCTCCTCTTCTCTTTGATTGAAGATGTACTTGCAACTGGCGATGCAGCCATCCTGTTCACCCAGTATCCGACCTTTGGCGAGCGGCTGGCAGGCCTTATCAGGAAAACGTTTCATGAGGAGGTGCTCTTTCTTCATGGCAAGACCCCGAGATCAGCAAGAGACGAGATGGTGCAGCGGTTTGCTCACCCTGCCGGCCCCCGCCTCTTCCTCCTCTCGTTAAAAGCCGGCGGTGTCGGACTGAACCTGACCCGGGCCAGTCACGTCTTTCATATCGACCGATGGTGGAATCCGGCAGTTGAAGATCAGGCAACAGACAGGGCATTTCGTATCGGACAGCAAAAAAACGTTGCCGTCCATCTGCTAATCAGTGCTGGAACACTTGAAGAGCGAATAGATCTTCTCATGGAAGAGAAACGAAATCTTGCCGGGAGTATTATTGGAACCGGAGAAGACTGGATTACATCACTATCAACAAGTGAACTTCGCGATCTGCTGAGTCTGCGTGGCGAGATGATTGGAGGTGCATGATGGGATGGGGCTATTATTATCCAAAGTCATCGCCCCGGGCGGTGAAAGATGGCATCAAGGCAAAGAGTCGCCGTGGTGATATCGGAGCGCAGTGGTGGTCAAAGCGCTTTATTGAAGCACTCAAACAGATGGGTATGGACAGCCGTCTTCAGCGGGGCAGGACCTATGCACGAAAAGGACAGGTACGCAGTCTAACGATTGAATGTGGAAGTGCATGTGCTTCGGTTCAGGGATCCAGACCCAGACCATACAATGTTGAAATACGGATGGAACCATGGAGTGAAATACAGTGGGAAAGAGTGATTTATGAGGTATCCAGCCAGGCCCTCTATGCTGCTGAACTCCTTGCCGGCGAAATGCCCCATGAGATAGAAGAGGTTGTGCAGGCAGCCGGGGTAAGACTCTTTCCTGAGAGAAGAGGGGATATTATCACGGGCTGTGATTGTCCTGATTATGCAAATCCATGCAAACATATCGCTGCAGCATACTACATCCTTGCCGAACGGTTTGACGAAGATCCATTCCTAATTTTTGAGATGCGAGGGAAAGAGAAGGAAGAACTCCTTGAAGAACTTCGAAAACAACGCGGGGCGGATGAGCCACAAGAAAAGCCAGAATCAGAACAAAAAACCGGAGAATTAGCACCATTCACCCTTTCTGCAACAGGATTTTTTGATATCCGTGAATCACTTGATGATTTCACCGTTCAGGTAACCGCCAGACCCGAGGTGAAAGGGGCGGCACTCAGGCGACTTGGGCCGTCACCATTGACGATAGGGAAACATAATTTCACTGATTTAATTGCACCAGTGTATGAATTCGCACCTGAATATATCAGGCGGATTATTCAGGAGAATGACAATGAAGGGAGCGAGAGCAGTAATATTTAACAGGATACAAGAAGAGAAAGAGGGGGTTCCTGCAAAGATAACACGATTTATCATGTGAACAGGGGATCGCGACTCCCTGTATCACTACTAACTGGATCGAATAATATTCCTGGTCGACAGCGATTCGTACTCCCACCCTCTCTATGAGGTACCTTTGCAGTAGTACGATTATAATATTTGTCGCACCCCATATGAATACATTGTGGTCAATTTTTGTTGCCATTGCGAAAAAATTATTAACTACGGGGACTCTAATCCCCTTGCAGAAGAGAACCTGATTAAACACCTTTAACTTTCTTTATAAACGAGAGGCACTCCATAAAAAACCTGTGATCAGTACTGCGATTGAAACATTCCAGAGTCATTCTCTCCCTCACCTGATCAACAAAATTATCGGGGACAGGTCTGAACCAGTGATCACGATCCGCCATAATCACCCTTTGAGGTGAGATTACATTCTTTTTTACCGATTGTTCAATGGAAGCTGCATTCCATACAGATATGTCCTGATCAGCAGATCCATGAATGATAAGGGTTGGCGAGAGAATATACCGAAACATTTCACCAGGCATCTGGTCACCATTAAACAGAGATGGAACCAGAGTTAGTTGAAGTGAAGAGGCACCGTTTTGAAGGCGTAAACTTTTTCGACCCTTTCGTGCAGCATACAATACCATCCCCAGATTTTTAGAAACCAATGATGAGTACCCATCATACTCTGGCGGATGTGCACCAATACCGCTGTCACAAAATACCTGAAAGAGAGTGGAGTATTTCTGGGTCAATATCACATCATATTCCGAATAAACCCCCCCGGCAAAGATCAATCCACCCGGCCTGATACCAAATGAGGCAAGATGACAGTTGACATACCCCCCAAGCCCATGACCAAACCATATCATCTGCGAAGGTTTCCAGGAAATCGGATCAGATAGTCCCTTAATAGCAGAAAGAACTCCTGATGAACCGGAAATTTCACAGAGATAATCATCATCAGGAGGAATATCAGAATTTCCTTTGAGAGTAAGGCGGAGAGTCCACAATCCATTATTAACAAGAAATGACGATAATTCATCAAGAAAAGAATATTCATTTTTCCAGAGCTTCTCAACGGGGCCAGGCCCACAGTAGGGTATAATCCCATAGGACCAGTCACCACAGAGTACGACAAGAACCGAGGGAGTTTTTAAAACTTTCGGTGAGATAAGCACCCATTGGAGAGCCGGAGCAAGACTGGCGAGTGGTGAATCGGGAACCATGATAACAGATAAGGAGGTATTAAAATTAATACATATCTGGATAAGTGTGTGAATAAATGATATTTCATAGAGTATATCCCCATAAGTAGACACTATGAACGACGACTTGGACATATATATAATAAACCTATAGGCAGGATATTGCCAGGTCATTCAAAATCGAATAATCAGGATGAGAAATCATATTGTAACACTAAATAACAAATGCGTAATATTTTTACCTGTGTCCCACCCATATTACCCCACGATTACAGAGAGGGATGTTGCGAGGTAACCGACTCCCACGTCTGAATCGTATCACAGGACAATTGAGGATGCCAGTGTGCAAGCGACGAGAAATAAACTCCTTGGACAAGAGAATCGCGCTGAACCACAGATTAGCTAATGTAGCCATCCATCCTCATCCTGACGATTTTATAAAAGAGCTGTTACAAGCCATAATCTTACCGGCAAGCATTCCTTTTACTTCATACACTTAGGTAAAACAACAAGTAAATCACAGAGCCACCAGCAGAAATCTGCTGCGCCTTCGTGAAATGTATCATGCCATCCAGCTTCCGGCATCCACAGATAAAACCGGATCGATTCAGTCAAAATTATAAGATACTTCAGGGTCACTGGTGACTAATCTGCGTGTATGGCCACAACCAGTAACCGGAAATCAGAAACAGGTTTCAGAATTTTGGGGAAATTAAATCCCAGATTGATCAAATCCACCCAAAAAATGAGAGAAATGCAAAGATAGTTCAGAACGGGATTTATTGCAGAAAATATTAATTTTTAAATAATAAGTAATTCACATAGAATATCAAATAAAGTATTACAAAATTAAATTTTGTAATAACTATTTATACAAATTCTACACACATTTCTTACAGCTCAATGCCCATGTGGCGTTTGAGCATTTACACGATACCGACATTAGTTCGAACTGGATGAAACCATGACCAAATACCAGGATTCCATTGATCTCTACTCTGATAATGGAAAACTCCTCAAAAGTGGTGTCACTCTGGACAGGATCCACCCCCTCCTAAATCCAGCGACACTCAAGATTGTAGATCTTACCAAACGTACCATTAACGTGAATCTTCACGGAATAGAACAGGCATTAAAAGGAGCAAAACTTGGAAAAGGAAGAATCCTTGGAAGAGAACTGAATCTGCCCATCATGGAGCATAAGGATGCCCTCATCGATCGCATCTTTGAGATGGTGCAACTGCAGGATGGAGATGACACAGAAATCATGCAGTTTAACGCAGGAAACCTGCTCCTGGTAAAAGTCCCCACACAGCGATTAACCGGTGCATCAACGTATGATGCCGCAATTACTGCAGTTGCATCGGCTGTAACCTATGCAATAGTTGAGGAATTCGATGTCAGTCCTTTTGATGCATCAACCGTGAAAGCGGCAGCCTGGGGATCATACCCGCAGACCCAGGACATGGAAGGAGCACTTGTAACCTCTATTCTGACGATTCCTCAAAACAACGAAGGTATCGGATACGCACTCAGAAATATCCCAGTCAATCATTTTGTGATGATGACCAGAAGAAATGCCCTTCAGGGAGCAGCTCTCGCATCAACACTTGAGATGGCTGGGATATTTGAGATGGGGTGTGTCGGACCGTTCGAGAGAAATACGCTTCTCTCGTACGCGTATCAGGGCCTCAATGCGAATAATATGGTGTATGACATTGTCAAAGAGAACGGTCAGACAGGAACAGTTGGAACAGTAGTTCAGTCATTGGTTGAGCGAGCTCTTGAGGACCGGGTAATAAAGCCAGGAAAGAAAGGGGGATACTTCCAGTTCTATGATACGGATGATCCGATGCTCTGGAATGCATATACGTCAGCAGGCACCATGGCAGCTGGGATCGTAAATTGTGGAGCAGGCCGGTTTGTACAAGCGATCTCTTCAACCCTGCTGTACTTTAATGATCTTATCGAGCATGAAACCGGGCTTCCCTGCAGTGACTTTGGAAGAAGTATGGGAACAGGGGTAGGATTCTCATTCTTCAGCCATTCAATCTATGGCGGTGGCGGACCAGGTATTTTCAATGGTAACCATGTTGTTACCCGCCATGCCGCAGGTGTTGCCATTCCCTGTGTTGTTGCCGCAGCAGCAATGGATGGAGGTACACAGATGTTTGCACCTGAAGGAACCTCAAAAATTATGGGTGATACATACGGGACCATTGATGTCTTTAATAAGCCAATTCACCAGATCGCGGAGGGAGCATAATATGTGTGATGTGTCATCTGCTACACAGGAGGTTTTCCCACAGATGAAAATCGTCTCAATCCGTATGATGAAACCGGAAACAACTGAAAAACTCCTTAACCTCATTGTGAAAGTTCCCGGAGTCAGACGCATCCTGCTCCGTGGACAAAACATCCCAAAGACAGTCCCCTATGGGCCGGCACGGGGGATAGAAAATACCACCGACCTTAAATGCGGAAGAGTTGTTGCCGGAACTGAAGTAGATATTCGACTCATGGTCGGCGATATTATCCTTGAACTTGAAAATCTGTCAGTTGCAGATACTATTAAAAAAACCTGTGATGAGTTTTTCACTAATTTTGGTTTTTATATCCAGAAAGGGACGTTCATCAAACCATCACCCTCCATGGTAGATTATGCAAAATTCGGTTCACAGATAGAGCCCGAACTTGTTGGGATGTCAGATCCAAGGCGAAAAGACATGCCGGTTTTACTTGGTCGCTACAAAGAACTATCTCCGTTTTCACATCACTGTGAAAATAATATGCTTGAAGGATAGGTGACAATAAGATGACCTATACACCAAATTACGGTCCCGGGACATCTCGTGTCGCTGAAAACCGGCGAAAGCAGATGAATCCGAACTATAAACTCCAGAAACTGCGTAACATCACCGATGAAGATATTGTTCTCATACTTGGACATCGAGCTCCCGGTGAAGCATATAAGACCGTGCATCCCCCAATTCAGGAAGGAATGGAACCGGAATGTCCGATGAGAAAACTGGTAAAACCAACTGACGGAGCGCAACATGGAGACCGGGTGAGGTATGTGCAGTTTGCAGATTCAATGTTTAATGCACCTTGCCAACCCTATCAACGAACATACGCAGAGATGTACCGGTTTCGGGGGATTGATCCCGGAACGTTATCAGGCAGACAGATTGTTGAATGTCGGGAACGGGATCTTGAACAATACTGTAATCTTCTCATGGAGACTGAGATGTTTGATCCTGCCAGGGTAAGTCTGCGGGGTGCAACAGTGCACGGCCACTCCCTGAGGCTTGCCGAGGACGGAATGCAGTTTGATGCAATCCAGCGATGCACTCTGGGCGATGACGGGATAGTCTATTATGTCAAAGACCAGATTGGTATCCCTTTGGATCGCAAGGTTCCGGTTGGAAAACCTCTGGATGATGACTGGTTGAAAGAGAACAGCACCATATTTCACTCCCTGGTAGGAACACCACTCCGAGAGGATCCCGAATATATCGAATATCTGCAGAGGATTCACACACTCCGGACAAAGTATGGGTTCATGCCAAAGGAGGAGAAGAAATGACCCGTATCGAGAAATCACAGAAGAAATTTCTGAAAGCACTCAAGGAGAAGTTTGCAGGACAGGATGTTGAATCCCAGAAGACCAGTTTTTATTGCTTTGATGGTGTCCACCAGTCGCCTCGAAAACGTGAGTTTATCAAAATTAACGAGGAGATAGTCAATAAGCGTGGAATCTCCATGTATGACCCTGAACACTGTCACTTGGGAGGCATCCCGATGGGACAGCGGCAACTGATGACTTATGAAGTCTCTGGCACAGGCACCTATGTAGAAGGAGATGACCTTCACTTTGTCAACAACTCAGCCATGCAACAGATGTGGGACGATATCCGGCGCACAGTCATTGTCGGTATGGACATGGCCCACAACACCCTGCAAAAACGCCTTGGAAAAGAGGTGACACCAGAGACTATCAATGAGTACCTGCATATCCTCAACCACGCAATGCCAGGCGCTGCGGTTGTGCAGGAGCATATGGTCGAGACACACCCCGGACTTGTTGATGACTGTTATGTAAAAGTCTTCACCGGTGATGATGAGGTTGCAGATCACATTGAACCGCAGTACCTTCTCAATATTGAAAAGTTATTCCCTGCAAAACAGGCCGAAATGCTGAAGGCTGAAGTGGGAAAGTCGATGTATCAGGCGATCCATATCCCAACCATTGTCAGCCGGACCTGTGATGGAGGAACTACCAGCCGATGGTCAGCGATGCAGATAGGTATGTCCTTTATCGCAGCCTACCGGACATGTGCTGGAGAGGCAGCAGTTGCGGATCTCTCGTATGCAGCCAAACATGCCGGCGTCATCCAGATGGGGAGTCATTTACCTGCACGCAGGGCCCGGGGTCCCAATGAGCCGGGAGGTATTAAATTTGGTCTATTTAGTGATATCATCCAGTCAAACAGGAAATACCCAAATGACCCTGCAAAGGCAGCTCTTGAACAGGTCGCTGCCGGAGCAGTTCTCTTTGACCAGATATGGCTTGGATCCTATATGTCAGGAGGAGTCGGGTTTACGCAATACGCGACTGCCGCGTACACTGACAACATCTTAGATGATTACACGTACTACGGGATGGACTATCTCAAGGACAAGTACGGGTATGATTACACCCAGCCTGGACCGGACAAGACCATAAAACCAACCCAGGATCTTGTAAATGATCTCGCAACCGAGGTCACTATCTATGGGATGGAGCAGTATGAACAGTTCCCAACTCTGATGGAAGATCACTTTGGAGGATCTCAGCGGGCAGCAGTCCTTGCTGCAGCTTCAGGTATCACCTGTTCAATGGCAACCGGGAACTCAAATGCGGGTCTGAATGGGTGGTACCTCTCGATGATCATCCATAAAGACGCATGGTCAAGACTTGGGTTCTTTGGATACGATCTCCAGGATCAGTGTGGGTCATCAAACTCGCTCTCTATCGAACCGGATCGGGGAGCCATGGGTGAACTACGTGGTCCAAACTATCCAAACTATGCGATGAATGTTGGTCATCAGGGAGAATATGCAGCCATAGTTGGTGCTGCACATTTCGGGCGGGCAGATCCCTTCTGCTTTGATCCCAGGGTAAAGATCACCTTTGCAGATCCTTCCCTGAAATTTGACTTTGCTGAACCACGACGAGAATTTGCAAAAGGAGCTATCCGGGAGTTTGAACCGGCAGGGGAGCGATCCCTGATCATCGCAGCCAGATAATACCCTTTTTTTTACTAGTACATGTCCCTATACCGGGAGGAAACTCCCGGATATATACAAATCAGAAATCTCTTTCAAAAATCTTGTACAGGTGCCTGCCATGACAGAACATAGAAAGAACGGCCTTTTTATTCTTACTCAATCTGTTCAGTCAGAAGAAGAAACTGAGAAATATTGACTGTTGTTTTGGAGAAAACTATGCCAATATCCAAGCCAACTTAAAAAGAAACCAGAATAAAGAACGCTATTTTGTGTAAGCTTTTGAAAGAGGATCTTTTCCATCTGGAAACATGGACCCAAACGAATCATACTTCCCGGTATCAGTGAGTGTGCAGTAATGCATCCCATCATTAGATCCTGTCATCATCAGAGGGCTGGCCTTTTCAACATCCCAGGAGCCATCCGGATGATAGAGTTCATCATTTATCTCCAGATGCACGACTTTTCCCATGATAAGGATGTACTGAGGCTCCTCAAACAATTTATCGAGTTTGCATTCCATCCACGCATAGCAACCCTGAATACCAGGAGGTCTGACAATCATTGATGGCTTTTCGATAAGACCAGCAAGTTCGAACTCATCAACTTCAGGCGGAGAGAATCGGGCAGTGGGAATCACCTTGTCACAAAAGTCAGTTCCGGCCATATTTATCACAAACTCCCCAGTATCACGGATATTATCAAGGGTGTCTCGTCTTTTGGCCGTCGCAATACAGACAAGATCCAGGGGGCGGAGAACCGGCATCACACAGGAATAGGGGGCTATATTGCGGACACCTCCCAAACTAATGGTCGAAATAAACGTAACCGGAAGGGGAATTAGCGATTCTCGCTTAAATGGTTTTAACTTCATTGATATCCACCCGTTTTTTCATTCTCTTGACTTAAAAGGTTCCCTTTATGAGAACTCCGCATATCCCAGACCATCATCCCGGTGGTTGCAATGGTCTCAGTGCAATATCTTCCATCTCGTGCACGGGAAAGGAGATACTCTCTTATGCGACTTTTCATGCCCTCATCAATTTCCCTGGTAGCACTGAAGAAACCAGAGATCGTATGTACCATCTCATCTATTGTTTCATCGCTTTTCCATACGTTCTGATTAAGCTCGACGATCGGACGGTGTCCAAGCATATAGAGGTACATAAACGGAAGATATAATCCGTGCATTCCTTCCCTGAATTCATCGTTAAAAAGAAGCCGGTGTAACTCATAATATACCGGATCCCATCTCCGATTCACCCATCCACTATAGTAACAAACTCCTTTTGATGCCTCAAGCATAAGGTTAAAGGTATGTGGACATCGCACTGCCGGAGTCATTGATGCGATGACAAGATCGAACCTGCCTAAAAATCCCTCAGCATCAAGATCAACCTCATCCCAGGATTTCAATATAGTCCTGGAAATGGTAACTCCCTCTACATCTGCCCTTTCAGTTAGTCGTTTCAGCATTTCAGGGGAGAAATCAACAGCAGTAACCCTCGCCCCTTTCCGGGCAAGAGGGATAGAAAGGGATCCAGTGCCTGCGCCGATGTCAAGCACTTCAGCACCGGCAAGGTCAAGACCGGTGTTTTCAATCATATTGAGTATGGTACTTATCCGCTGCTCTTCCTGGTCTGCAGTAACATTTCGTGCATACCTTCCTGCCATATTATTCCAGAACCCTGCCTGCATGGGTCCCTTGTTCTTACTTGGGAGAGTAATCTGTTCCCAAAAATCGGTCCAATATCTGCTATTTTCATTAGTAGTAGTATTCATTCGGGTCTCACTTCCCATCAATAGTTTACAATTCAAGTTACACGCATTTCTGATTGCATGCACTCTGCCCTACTAGTATGACGAAGAACCCTATAGGAGTATTGATAAAAATATAATACGTCAGACAAGATATTACAAAAATTCAGATTCGTCTGATGGAAAAGGCACTAATGGGAAGTTATCAATGAATATATAATAGATAAACACAATTCTACATCCTAGACACTCTTTTCATTAAGGAGTATGGTAAGTTCTTTTTTTCTTGAAATTGCCAATATTTTCTAACGTTGGGAATAAATAAATCGCATCTAAATTAAAATATTTGTCATTAAATAATAAGAATTAAAAATTCGTAATAACATTTTTATCCATAAAGGTCATAATATTTTCAGACAAGGGGCCCATCGTAAACGAACCATGCAACCAGGATCACCCTTGTGAAAATGGAGACAAAAATGGAACAAACAACCTACCCCCAATGCCGGATCGTCCCAATACGGATGATCCAACCAGATAATGCAGAGAAATTTCTTGATGGACTCTCTTATATCCCGGGAATTCGCAGATTGTTAGTGCATGGACCGGGATATCAAAAAAATACACCTAAAAAAGCCAGAGACTTTTGTGAATCTCCCATTCCAACATCAACAGAAGTAAAAATATCAAAGCAGAATGTTAACATGCATGTTCTCATGGGAGATGTCATAATTGAGGCTTTTGACGAGAAAGCGCTTCTAAATATTGCAAATTATTGTGAAGAATTCTTTGAAAGTTATCCGTTTCAGATTCTCGAAGGTAAATTTATGAAAACTGAACCTTCTCTCTCTGATTATTTTAGTAAAGACCCAAATCCTGACCCATATTTTGTAGGCCTTTCAGATTACAAGCCCCATATTGAACCATTGATTATAAAATCAGATTGTTCTGACCAGGATAATAACTAAGAGGTTAGTAAGAGTGATTGTTTAATAAATCTCTTTTTTATTCGCTCTACCTGGGGCCCCTAAATATGCTCTTTGAGGTGTTAAACCAGTAATTTGGGTGATCCAGAAAAACCATCCAAAGCAAAAGAAAAGTCACCAAAGAAATTTTGAATTCTTTTGCATAAGAACTCAATAATTAACTCCCTTTTGGGAATGTAACTTTTATCTGGGTCGACGAAACCTTTGTAACCTGCAGAGGAGTATTATAATATGTACCAACCGCTTTTGCAAGACTGACCAATAAATCAATAAGCCCCCGATCAGATTGGTATCCCATGAGCATGGTATTTGTATCTGGCCAGGAGTAATCAAATTTTGGTGGTCGGGCATTTGGCATGGATGCTGTGATCTTTTCATGCACTTTCCCCATGTTTGAAAGGAAATCCCGGGCATTTGTCGATTCACGATAATATACCCCGTACATCCGGGGAGCAAATTCAGAGACCCAGTACTCAGAAAAGGCATCAAATACCTGGGTCTGACTGAGGTTTGTTTCTTTGCATACTGCACCAATCATCGCAATCACTTTAGCATCATCGATATCAGCGCCCATTGATGCCCGCACTGATTTGGGGAGGTCAGCGGCAGTAAGTACTCGTGTAAGCACCTCGTTTCCGAATTTTTTCTCAACCAATTCCGCAATGCAGGAGGTAATAACGCCCTTCATGTCTACGATATGTGCCGTAATAACGTAAATAGTTATTATTTTTATGCGGGTTGTAATAATTTTCCATCACTTCTGTCCACGGGCATATACAAGATGAGCCATACTGGATTAACCGCCTCATACAACCATAGTACCAGCATGAAATGATGTAGAAATCTCGAAATCCAGTTTTTTCTAAATATTACCCTTAAATCATCGCTTATTGAGCATGCGATAAACAAGGTTTGTTATCTGGCATATTTGAGTTAGAATAATAAACCAATCTTGGTTCAGGTCTGTTTGTTTCAATAATCCTAAATAGTCCATCTGGAATAGTAATTTCAAACCTGGCTCCTTCTCCTTGTTTTCCCCGCTCGTAAATCTGCATTCCACAGGCACTCAGTATCTGAAATGCCAGAAATAAACCAGTACCAGGATTGTTTTGCGTTGGTGCCCTGAATATTTGCTCTTTCTCTTCGTCCCGGATTCCCTCCCCATCATCCTGGATATACCAAACCAGAGAGTTCTCTCCCGATGAATAGCCACAGATAATTCTGGAAACACCACCTCCATGTCTGATAGCATTATCCAGGAGGTTAAACACAACTTTTTCGAGAAGTGTATCTCCATACACCTCAATTGATCTGATATTGTGTTCAATGACAACAGATCCGCTATCGATCATAGTCAATGCATTGGTTACAAGCTGGCTCAGGTTCATCCACTTGTGTCCAGATAAACCGGGAATCAGGTGATCTGAACTGGTAGAGATCTGACGGTTAATAGCCTGGATTGTTGACTCTATTCTTGAAACTACAAGATCCATTTCCTCTCCCGTGGAGAATGATTTAAGGAGGTCTAAATACCGGTGGAGAGCGGATAGTGTATTAAGTAGATCATGACGGGTAATTACGGAGAGAATATCGCGATTCACCAGGGATTTTTTGGCAGATTGTACTACCTTTTCCGGAGACACCGGTTGCTGAATGATGCCAGCACTTTCCCAGGGCAGACCTGCATCCCGGATTTTTAAATAGAGTTCGAGCGCAGAAATGGTCTGTGAACCCGCCTGAGTATTCAAAAAACTGACAAGATTTCCTATGGCTGATGTTGTTATCGAAGAGAGTTCGTGTTCAATGATACATGCTTCTTTATTCGCAACATCCGGGGCAACCCCGATAAATTCAAAAAACTGTCGCAATGTTTCATGACGGATATGAATGACTTCTCCCCTCATCCTACCTTCAGGCGAAAGAAATACCCCTTCATATCGTTTCCATTCAGCATATCCTAACTTGGATATTTTTCCAACCATCTCAACAACCGAGGATGGTGAGACATTTAGGGACCTGGCGATTTCACCAGTTCGGGCGTAACCCTTGGTTTTACTGAGCACATATATCGTTTCGAGGTAATCTTCCATTGCCTGAGATAACTTCTGAACTGGTTTTTTCATCCCGTTTCCTCCTGATGATTGCAAGTCCCCTTTCTGTGAGTTCTACTCTGCTGTCGCAATTATTTTTCGGTTCATTACACGAACAGGGGCAACATGCACATTTCAAACCGCTTTTTTTGCATGAAGGCTCTGATGATAATTCTTTGTCTTTTTTCAAATATCCAGTACTACAAAGCATGGATACCCACGATGTCACCGAACTTTTTGAAATCCCGAGTTCGACGGCAAGTTCGGAGAGGAGGCACCCCCCCCGCAGACTGATAAGATGAAGGATCTTAATTCCCTCACTCACAAAAATCCCTCCCGCATGAACATTTAGACAGAATCTTTGAAACTCCCATATATAAGGGGATTGCAAGAATTCCAGCCCAGATGAATGCTGGACTGAAGAGTGTAAGGATATTTGCTTCTTCACCTTCCATAACCAGGGTAAGATAATTTCCTCCCTCAACCAGGAAAGAACATATCGCAAATATCACGAGGAGGAGGCTTGCAATATAGGAAAAGCTTATCCACCCCGGTCTGTCGGTTCTACCTTTCAAAAAGGCGGTCCCAAATATTGCTGAAATGAGAATGAGAATACATCCTCCAGGAATATCAGGTAAGATGAAGAGTCCTGTTACTATTCCAGCCCCTTCAAGTAGTGATAAGAGGCCTGCTATGAACGTGGCCAGAGCAACGATGACTGTCCAGCCATAAAGATATTTGTGTGGATATGTAGTGTTTGACATATTATGCTCCAATAAAGACTGACCCTACGTGGAGGGTGATGAATGCAAAGAGATATGCAACGAAAATTCCCCATCCGATTGCGATGGCGGTCCATTTCCAGTTCCCCATCTCCTGCCTGATAACCCCTAATGCAGCGACGCAGGGGAGGTAGAGTAATACAAATACCATGTATGCTAATGCGATGACAGGACTAATTATCGGATCAGCAGCCAAGGAGGATTCCAGCATTTCTTCTCCGCCATAGAGTGTTCCAAGGGATCCTACAACAACTTCCTTTGCAATGAAACCAAATATAAGTCCAACGACGAGTTGCCAGTTAAACCCTAGCGGGGCAAATAGCGGCTGGAATATCTGACCAAGGATTCCTGCAAGGCTGTCTACTGATCCATATTCCACACCTGCCGGAAGGGTTGCCAGTGCCCAGACTACAAGAACTCCGCCAAATATGACAATACCTGCACGTTTTAAATATTCCCTGCCTTTATACCACATATGAATACCAGCGGCAAATCCACTAGGTTTTCGATATGGGGGTAGTTCCATGATGAAGGGGGATGGTTCATCTTTGAATACCAGACGACGGAATACAAGGGCCGATAGGATTGCGACGATGATTCCAAGGACATATAGGAAGAATATCACATTACCTGCTGCCGCTCCAAAGAATACTCCTGCAAACAGAACATAGACAGGGAGCCGGGCTGCACAGGACATGAATGGAATGGTAATAATGGTGATTATCCGATCTGCCCTGCTCTGAAGTGTCCGGGTAGCCATGATAGCCGGTACATTACATCCGAATCCGATAAGAAACGGAATAAATGAACGCCCATGAAGGCCGACGGAATGCATGAGCCTATCCATTACAAATGCAGCTCGTGCCAGGTATCCGGTATCTTCCAGGATTGAAAGCAGGAGGAACATGACAAATATACTTGGAACAAAGACAAGGACTGAACCCACACCTCCGATAACTCCATCAGAGAGAAATGATCTGATAAATGGATCCATCTCGATGCTGTTCATCATTTCCGTAAGGTACCCGAATATGTACTCTATTCCTACAAGGAATGGGTTGGATGCACTAAAGGTAAGCTGGAAAGCAAACCACATACATGAGAGGAAGATGGGTATCCCGAAATACCGATGTGTCAGTACCAGGTCGATAAGGTCAGCGGGATTTACCTGTCCCATAGTACATTTCACTGAGCATGTCGTGACTTCTTCAGCAGTCCGGTACCGGGCCAGAAGAATATCCTCTGCGATACCGTCCCGTTCTGCTGGATCACTCTTGTCGATGAATGGTATGACAAGTCCCTGGTTATGGAGCATTTTTTCAAGGTGTTCATCACCTTCCATGAGTCGTATTGCTGCATATTGAGGCAAAAGGCTTCCGAGAAGCGAAGTGTGCGAACTAAGATAGGTACCAATTTCAGTGATATGAGTGGTAACCGAGTGAGGGTATTCAATTTCTTTGTGGCTCGAGGTTTTCTTATCAGTTACACGAATGATGGTCTTGACTAATTTCTCAATACCTTCGCCGGTTCGTGCCACTATTCTGACCACTGGAACTTTTAGGTTTTTTTCCAGACAGTCAGCGTCGATTTTAATTCCCTGCTCATCTGCAAGGTCGCTCATGTTCAAGGCAATTACCATGGGTATGCCTATTTCCATAAGCTGAGTGGTCAGAAACAGATTTCTTTCAACATTTGTGGCATCAATAATCTGCACAATTGCATCAGGACTCGATGTCAGCAGTGCATCACGTGCAACTTGTTCATCAGGAGTAAATGCTGAAAGGCTGTATGTTCCAGGCAGGTCAGAGACGATAATTGAATGATCATTTATCTGATGCTTTCCTTCCTTAATTTCAACGGTTACCCCCGGATAATTACCGGTATGCTGATGGACACCACACAGGCTGTTAAACAGGGTTGTTTTTCCCACATTGGGATTTCCGGCTAGTAATATACGAATATCTTTCATAAAATCATCAATTTTGTGGATCTACTAAAACCATACTTGCTGCTCCGGCTCCGAGAGCATACCTGCTCTCCCCTATCCGGACAATCACTGATTCCTTTGCTTTTTGAATAATAATTAGTTCAATCCCGATAATGATACCAAGTTGGCCAAGTGTTTTTGCCAGGTGTCCGGTTCCTTGGATGGCCCTGACTACAACCTTGTCTCCGGTTTTCATCAGACTGAGAGGAACCATGCAGTTTCACTCTCCCTGCATTGTTTCAACGGTGATAAGTGCAGCTTCTGCTCTTCGAAGAGACAATTTATATCCTCGGATGAGGCATTCTGCAGGGTCTCCCAAAGGAGCCCATTTTATCAAGGTTAGTTCAGAGCCGGGTAATATACCCATTTCCATTAATCTGCGACGAATTGCCGGTTCTCCCTGGACTTCTTTAATCTTTCCGGAGGATCCGATAGGTAGTTGTTCCACAGTTATGATATTCACGGTGCACCCACTTAATTTAGTCCACTCTAACTTTTTAAGTAATTGCATATAAAATTGCCTAAGTCAAACAAAAGAAGAAACAAATATTATTCTTCAACCCGGGATGATTTTTTTAAAACGAACTATTATCATTTAATTTTGTTAAAAAAATCAAAATTTAGAATCTTTATTAGGTTCTCAATCATTTTTATTGATTATAATGGAAAAATGGAGAGTTAATCAAAAAATAAATTATATTCTGGATAAAAATTATTAGTCATATTTTCCTAACGCGGGATTTTAGGTTGTGATCTCAGTCATGGGTTGTTTCATCACATTCGATGATAATCCTATCAAGTGGTTCATCCTTACCAGTCCCGTGTTTTTCCAAATTTGTCACATTAAAAATATCTGATTTATGAATCAGATTTCTCAATTTGTATGGTCATTCTGAAATCAATTACCTATCCGGATTATTATTTCTAAAGTGAACGAGCGAAATAAAAAATGAACAATAGAGTATTCCTTTTCAGTTATCATTATGTATATCCGAAAAAAACCGCTATACTCCTTCTTTGAAATTTTTTCGGCTTTGTATTATCTGTCCCAAATTGTGTAATATGATATGAATTTCATGAAAAACAAAATAGTGCGACTATTCCTGGTAGCAGCAATTATGTTTATTATTTGCATATGTGCTGCATCAGGATCAGAAATCCTGCAAGAAAAATCCGAAAAATCTACTCCCGTTCCAACAGCATCGCAATCATCAATAATCATTATGGACAACGGTGCCCAGGTTACAATTGATATAGATGACATATCCACATACCATGCTAAGATGGAAGCCGAAGAGGAGGGTACACCGATACCGGAAAAAGCTGAAGTTGACCCGTGCTGTGCATGGATGTTCCGTTCCCTCTTAGCCGGAATCCAGGCTCTCTGGGGAGAAACGATACCTGCAAGATCAGATATCAGTATAACAAGTAACCTTGTTTCGTGCGGAGCGCTTCATACCGGGTGGTATGTGTCAGGTAGTGGACAGGGTATAGAAACTGCATCCCCAGGTCGTTTAATCCTGCTCAAACCGGACGGAACAGAACTAAAAGATTACTCACATGACTCTCGCAGCAAGATTGCGAAAAACCGTACCCCGGAGAATTACCAGATTGTCCTCACCAGTATATCAACCGGAGAATCTGTCGGCGTTTCGCTTCGTGAAGATGTCTTCCCGGATGGATTCTTTGAATTATTCAAAAAAATAAAGACAGATTCTTCCGTGACGAAAGAGGAGACAGCCCAATTCAAAAAACTGAAAGATGAATTCAAGGATAACTTGGTATTAAAACCAGATAGTGAACTATTCAGCATCGTAAAAAACTAAGTATACTCATCGATGACGGTCATTCTTGTTAATGATGACCGGTCCTATAATTTTCCTTTTTGTAAAGGCGCTTATCATAACCGGTATCATTTTTGTGCATATCATAAGGTTTCTCAAGCAGTATGTCGTAATTTCCCAATATTTCTGTCTGATTTACGTATCCTGCATATGTAATGATAAGGGTGAATACTATTGTCCGAGTGATATTGCGGGGTATTGATTCAAAATTAATCTCCTGAAATACGCTGAACAAATAAGACATTCAAAACAATGGTATGAAATATTGATAGAAAAAAATCTTATAATTCTTTCGATATAAACTATTATTCCGCATGGAGCCTTTTTTTAGGAACGACACAAGGAACTTCCCCGTCATGCATGACCAGACTTTCAACATCATAGACAGCCCTGATATTATCTTCAGTTAGTACGTTCTTTGGATCCCCGACAGCATGTATCTTTCCATCCTTAAGCATGATGATCCGGTCTGCATACCGTGATGCCAGATTCAGGTCATGGACAACAATTATTGCGAGTATTCGTTTTACCCAGACAGTCTCTTTCACCAGGTCCATAATCTCAAGCTGATGCTTGATATCAAGTTGTGATGTTGGCTCATCAAAGAGGAGAACTTTACTTTCCTGGGCAAAAGCACGGGCAATCATTACCTTCTGCCGCTGCCCGCCGGAAAGTTCTGAATGATATCGGAGGGCAAACTCTTCAAGGTGTAATTGCTTCATTACTTCGGTAACCTTCAGGATATCGTTCTTTCCTGAACGCCACGTTGCATATGGTTTTCTACCCATCAGGATGGTATCAATAACTGTTGCCGGAAACATATCCTGGAAATTCTGCGGTACATATCCAAAAATTTTTGCAATCTCCCTGGGGTGCATCCCATATACCTTATCTTCCCCGACAATGACTTCCCCTGATTGGGGAGATACCAGTTTGTTCAGACACCGGACTAGGGAACTTTTTCCGGAACCATTCGGCCCGACAATGGCAACAATCTCCGCAGCCTGGAATTTAAATGAAAGGTCATGAAGGACCGGGTTAGTCCCATATGAAAGGGTTATTCCATGAAATGAAAGTGTCACCAGAATTCCCCCTTCCGGAACATGATCAGATAAATAAAGAATGGAACACCAAGAAATGCTGTAACCACCCCGACCGGGATAATCGCAGGGCTCATTACCGTTCGGGCAATGGTATCCGAGACAATAAGAAGAATTGCCCCCATAAGACCTGAGGCAGGAAGCAGATACTGGTTGTTCCCTCCGATGATCATCCGGCAGATATGGGGAGAAACCAACCCTACAAACCCGATTGCCCCGATAAAGCAGACTACACCGGAGACCAGCAGGGATGAGACAATCATAACCGAAATCCTGACCCTTCTAACCGGAATGCCAAGACTTTTCGCGGTCTCATCACCTGCAGCCAGAATATTCATATCTCCGGTTTTCCAGAGAAGGTAAAGAAAACAGAGGGTAACAAGAGGAATAACCACATAAAAATCACTCCAACTAGTCTTACCGAGATCACCCACCGCCCAGAACATGGCACTTTTCACCGCTTCTGCCTCGGCAAAATATTGAATAAAAGTTGTCATTGCAGAAAAAAGAAACATAACCGCGATACCGGTCAGAATCATGGTCTCTGAAGAGGCACCTTTCATGTCTGATAACATAATAATGATCCCGACCGATATGAGTGAAAATAAAAAGGCATTGCCAGCGATCAGGTATGCACCTTTGAAAATTCCCGCTCCGAATATAATTGCCAGAGACGCCCCAAATCCTGCAGCCGACTGAATTCCCATCATATAGGGATCTGCCAGTGGGTTTTTCAATACACTCTGCATAACAACGCCGGTTGCCCCAAGAGCGATTCCGGCAAATATTGCCATGAATATTCGCGGAAACCGGAGTTTCCACAGACAGACATCAGCAACCCAGGAACTCTCCGGGCCCCATGAGAAAAACCTTGCAACAAGAGCTGCATAGACTTCATACAAAGAGAGGTTTGCTGATCCTGTTGAGGCAGCAATCCCGATCAAGATAATAATTATTACAATGAGAGTAAGAATGAAGACTATTTTTTTTCGCGTGAACTGAGTATAGAGTTCATACATCGATTCCGATTGGTTTTCCAGATGAGTAGATTCAGGGGTCATTGAGATCTTAAATTCCTGAATTCATTCAGTTAATAAAAAAAATCATACTTCATTTTTCCATGAAAAGCAGGCGCTATTATAGCGTTCCTGATTGATGTACATTCCATTCTGAAAAACCAGGTTGGGTAACAACAACTCCCTTATCTGGTTATCAAAATCGGCAGAGCAGTTGAGGTTTTTTCTTGTCTCTTCTACAGCCTCTTCTATTGAAGAAAAACTTTTTACATGCCCCATTTCAGTGAAAGAAACATTGGGATAGACGTTCATCTGGTACAGGACATTAAAAAGGGCATCAACTTTTGGGGGGGAAGTAAAAGGTTTTCCATGAATAACAGGCCAGAGTTTTCTCATATGGTTTTCCCATGAATTTGATCCGGCCATCCAAAATAGCCAGATTTCTCCACAGCAGACCTTTTGCATGGTTTCAATGGCCTGTTTCAGGTCAGGCATAACCAGAGAGTACGAAGCAATGACCAGATCATAAGGAGGAGTCAGATCTTTTTGAATATTGATATCTTCCCATCTTTTCTGAACAATATCGATATTTCCAATAGTCTCTTTTTGTGATCGCTCCTTCAGAAGTTCTGCCATCCCGAAGGCTGGTTCTACAGCGGTTACATGATGTACTTTTCCAGACAGGGGAACAGACAGAGTACCCGGGCCAGCCCCGATGTCAAGAACCCTGAAATGAGGAAAGATGGATAATTGGGAGAGAATTTTTTCTACCCTTTCAGGGTTTTGATCCACCATCCGGAGGTATTTTTCTGCTTTTTCTTTGGTATCCCACATGAGAGCATATTCTCCCTGACCACGGGAGTTGATATGTGCTTCCAGTTGGTTTTTCCAGACTGCATTCCAGTTAATTTCTGTCATCTCTTTGTGTATGATACGTTACTGTGTATCATTTGGATACCCGAATATACCGGTATTCTTCAGGTTATAATCAGAACCAATGAATCGGGTCAGATATTCCTGATGGATCTGTTCTGGATCCAAATCCTTAAAGAGATCCGGGTGTAGCCATTTGGCCAGGTATGCTGTCCCGATAAAAGCCTTTGGATTATTTGCAAGCTGCCAGTGCTGAAGATATACATTGTTATTCTTCACCGCATCTGAGTCAGCATATACATCGATATTCTTAATATCTGTGATGATTGCATCTGCTTCTTCTGAGGCATGAACAGGATCAGTTGCCTGGTATCCGAAGGATTTTGATACACCTGTCCCGGATGGTTTTCCTTTTTCATAGTACACCTGTGCAACAATAGCATCAATATCCTGTTCAAGCAGCCATTCAAGATCTACCGTTTTAACCCGGTCACCTGGCAGGGATGATGCAACATTTTTTCCTCCGGCTATTTCACACATATTTTCCCAGAATGAGGCTTCTTTTCCGTATGTTGAAATCTGGTCAGTTCCCATACCTCCACCATCAATAAATACATTTGGCTTCTTTTCTTCTGCCAAATCGTGAGTTTTCTCTTTGATTGAATTAATGACTTCATCATGGAATTGCACATATTCATCTGCAACATCGCTGGTTCCTAAGAGAATTCCCAGTTTCTTTATGGATTCAGCTGATCCGGGTTCAAGAAAATCAAGGCCGACAACCGGAATATCTGGTTCTAAATTTTTAGCGATCTCTTCAAACCCCTCCCTCTGTGAATAATATTTCTGAAGGATGACCAGGTCAGGTTTGAGTTGTGTAATTTTTTCAAAATCCAGACTAAATGGTTGATTTTGTGTGCTGATAGCAGGAATCAAATCCAGATTCGGATAGAATTCTGAATCAATAAGGGAGCCATCTCTTCCTATTACCTTGTCCCAGCCACCTGCAAGAAGTACCCCTTCTCCGGCTGCCGTGTGACTAAATGCTATCCGCTCTGCCGGTTTATCAAGAGTTACTGTTCTTCCCCAGTCATCTACAATAGTGACACTGCTATCTGATGTGGTTTTTTTTGTTTCTGCAGAGCTCACCGGGGAGCATATGAGAGTAACTATTATCAAAACACAAATAAAAACCCCAAATACGCTTATGACCCTTTTCCTCCCATAATCACGAACATTTTTGAGGAAAGGGTTGTTTGGTAATCGTTCCATATACACTATTATTGAAGATAATTCTATTTTATATTATCTAAAATTTTTGAATTAAAACAATAAAAATTTATTAATAGAGAAGATAGATCTGAATGTTACCGCAACAATTTATATGATTCAGCCTGCTTTTTCTTTTATGCCAATATCCAATTCAAATGGCCCCACATCAAGAACAATCTGTTTGGAAGTGATTGTTGAAAATCCGGCAATCTTCATCGCATCTACGATGAATCCTTTATCCAGACTGCAAGAAAAACCTGATAATGCACTGGTCATCATGTTAAGGACATGGACTCGCGGGCTTGTCCCTTCTTCTACCATACCATCATGCAGACTTACGAAGACACCACCCGGACTTAGTGCATCATATATCCGTTGAATCATGGTTCCCATGCAATGCTTCGCGAAATTAAGGGTGCAGCTGCAGAAAACCAGATCATATCCTTCTCCAAACGAATCTTTTAGGTAATTTCCTCCAAGTGTACTCATCCGGTCATCCATATCATATGCAGAGATAAACTCCTTGGTAACCGGAATAACGGATGGTTGATCGAACACTACCCCAGTCATCGACGGGTGTTTTTTCAGAACGGCTATTCCTATGAGTCCGGGCCCCCCACCCAAATCAAGCATGGTCCTGAATGATGAAAATTCAGGGAGGCCAGATATGACAGATGCCAATATCTGGGCTGTTCCAGCTCGTTCCCAGTTTGCCATGGACCGTGCATAACTCTCCCAAAACCCTTCGTTACACATATCATCTGTATGTGATTGCGGAACCGGTCCGGATTTTACCCGCTCTACGATGGTATCCGGACTCATTGAATTTCTCTGGTATTCACGAAGAAGGATGCCCCCATAATATGCAGGGCTATCAGAAACCAGAAAACAGTTAGTATCCGGCATATTCCTGTACAATCCATCTTTCTTTTCAATATGTCCACAGGCAGCAAGGGTGTCCAAAAGGACTTGTGTTGCACCAGGATTTAATCCCTGTTTCTTTGCCAGTGACTCTGCAGTAACTGGTTCCCTTAAGTTATCGAAAACAGAGAGTTTTACTCCGGCAGCAAGAGCATTCGCTGAAATCAGCGAGAGGGATTGTTCATAAATTCTATTCAGGGATTCTGGTAGAACTGGTAATTCTTTCATAATTCTCAAAAAATATATTTATGGATACCCAAATAATCCAACATCATTCAGGTCAAGGTCTGTACCAATAAATTTTGTCAGGTATTCCTGGTGCACCTGCTCTGGATCAATGTCCGCAACCAGATCCGGATGTAGCCATTTTGCAAGGTAGACTACGCCAATAAATGATTTGGGATTGTTTGCAAGTTCCCAGTACTGAATATGAACATCTTTATTCTTTACCGCATCTGAATGAGAATATTCATCCATTTTAGCTATCCTTGCAAGAATAAGATCCGCTTCTTGTTTTGCCCCATCAGGATCGGTTGCCATATACCCGAAGGATTTAGGATTTTCCTTGTCCCAGACCTGATACACAATTGTATCAATATCCTGTCTAAGTAACCATTCCAGGTCAACTGATCTTACAAAGTCTGATGGCAATTCTGATCCAACATTCTTACCTCCTGCAATATCACAGATTTTTTTCCAAAATGAGGCATCTTTCCCATAGGTTGAGATCTGGTCAGGGCCCATTCCAACCGCATCTATAAATACATTTTGTTTTTCGGCTTCTGACAACACAGCAGTTTTTTCTTTAATTCCATTGATCAGATTGTCATGAAACGTTACATATTCATCTGCAACATCACCCGTACCAAGCAGGATTCCTAATTTTTTTATGCTATCTGCTGATTCGGGATCAAGAAAATCAAGTCCGACAACAACAATGTCTGGTTCCAATGCTTCGGAGATTGAATCAAAGGTTTCTCGATCTGCATAATTCTTTTGTAATATTACAAGATCAGGCTTAAGCTCGGTCACTTTTTCAAGATCCAGGTTAAAAGGTTGGTTCATGGGATTTATTGCAGGTAAAGACCCAAGATTTGGATAAAACCAGTCATTTGTAAGAGATGCATCCCTTCCAACGACTTTATCCCATCCCCCGGCCAGAAGAATCCCCTCTCCGGCAGCTTCATGACCAAAAACAATTCTTTCAGCCGGTTTATCGAGTGTCACACTTCTGCCCCAGTCGTCGGTGATAGTTATGCCACCTGACTTTTCCAGGTCAGAATTTGCAGAACCAACCGGGATGATTAACAGAAAAAGTGCCATAATTAGGCATAACAATTCTCCGATTCTTTGTAAGGAATAACAGTAACTTTTTTTAACTTTGCTATTCATAGAAGGTCGCCTCACAACGGTTGCAAATATACTATAAGTATAGTAAGTATAATAATACTTTTGATTTTTTGTGTTAACACAATATTTTTGTCCCAGACATTAGAATATACACCACTTCCTGGAAGGTGCTGGTTGAAGATAAACCGATTCCAACCCTGGATCTGATAAAAAACTCATAGGGAAGCATGGAAGAAAACCCCAATGGTGGCCCATTGGGGGCCCCAGGCGAGATAAATGAAAAAGAGTTTTTCATACAAAATAATCCATGTATCCCAGTTTAGCGTCAGCGAGCATTGATTAGTAACACCCCCGTACAATCTGGAGCAAAACGTAAATTCTCAAAATTGATGATGTCTCCAAAAGCGTTTCCGCCTGTGACCTTTTGGAATTTCCTGCGGTAGGTATTCTATCTGGTGAAGTTTATGCCCAAGTTCACCAACCAGTCGTAAAGGAGGTCAATGGTTGTGTTAATTTCTATCGATTCCTCCAGCGTTATAATCCTGTGGGTATTTCTATCCCGGACCAAATCTCATTTACTGGTCTTGCGATCTGTTTCTTGAGATATGTCCGGGAAAATTCATACCAAAACATATCCAACGATAGATTCAATCTCTGTTATCTGGTTATATTCAGTTTTTTTGATGGGAACCCAGGTTGATTAATAGTGAGCTAATTGGATCCTAATTTGCCGCCGCCACCTATGGAACATAAGGTCATCCAACCACATCACCGGCGGTCATTTTCATCTGTCTTCTGACCATGGTAGAAAAGGTTCCATTACTACTCTTCAAATCCTCTGGTCTACCACTCTCCTTTACCATGCCATTTTCGAGCACCACAATCTTGTCGGCAGTGGTAACGGTACGCATCCGGTGGGCTATTATAAGCACTGTTTTATTTCTGACCAGCTCTGAAATGCCGGCCTGGATCCTGGTCTCGTTCTCCACATCTAAAGAGGCGGTAGCTTCGTCAAGCAGTACGATGGGAGCATCCTTGAGCAGTGCCCGGGCAATGGAAATACGCTGCCTTTCTCCGCCGGATAGTTTCTCACCGTTCTCACCGATGAAGGTCTGATAACCGTCAGGTAACTTGCTCACAAAATCGTCACATTGCGCCAGGGTAGCAACTCTCAAGACTTCTTTATCACTGGCTCCATGTCTTCCAATACGTATGTTCTCAATTACCGAGGTGTTGAAAAGAATAACATCCTGGAACACTACTGAGTAATACTTTAGCAACGTTTCGGGATCTATCTCACTGATATCCTGGTTACCGAGCAATATCCTGCCAGAATTAACATCCCAGAACCGGGCAGCCAACTTCGCCGATGTGCTCTTTCCACCACCAGATGGCCCTACCAGGGCAGTTATTTCACCTTGTTTTGCGGTAAAAGACACGTTTCGCAGAACCTGTTTTCCTGTCTCGTATGAGAAACCGACATCTTCGAACACGATGTCGAAATTCTCCGGAGTAAATTCTGTCATGCCGGTATGGATGGGCAAAGCCTCCATCTCTTTCATGCGGTTAATCCGGACATCAAGCATGAACAATGCAGCCAGGTTATTGAACACTTCGTTAATGGGCTCGAAAATATGTGCTGCGAGGATCAGGAACACAAGGTATGTGAATAGATTCACATCACCTGCTACTAGCAGATTTGCTCCAACCAAGATGACGGTTACAAGCCCCAATTTCAGTATGCCTTTGGCGCTGTTGACCAGAATACCAAGGAGTAGTTCTCCATGGATGAGATTTTTCTCGTAGTCATCAAGCTTCTTGGTTAGGTCATGGATATATTTTCCTTCATTGCTGTACGCCTTTATCTCCTGTATGGTGTCCAGACCCTCCTGGATATGCTCACTGATGTCTCTGTTCTTATCGTAAATTTTCTTATGATTCCTGTGCTGGATCTTTTTAGAGAGAAGGAGAACCGCTAAAGCAACCGGAGCCGCCCAGAACAGAGCAAGTGTCAGCATCCAGTTGTATACAAACAACATGATTCCTATGATTGTCAAGAAAATGACAGATGCAAAAAGCTGGGGAACTGCATGGGAGAATGTGTGCTCAAGGTACGTATTGTCCTGCATAATCGTGGATGTCAGATCCGAAAGGTTCTTTTTCCCATAGAAGGACAACGGTAACTTGCGAAGCTTTTCTGCCAATGCAAGTCGGCGATTAGCGCTCTCTGCGTAGATAGATATGTATGTACTCCGGTACTGGATTTTTGCAATTATCCAGATTACAATAATAAACAAAACTGCGATTCCGATGTAGTACCAGACATCGTTATGAGCAACTCCTGCATGTCCTGTCAGTGGTCTGAGGTTTTCATCAAGGAACAGGAAGGCATACACTGCTGGCAGCATCAATCCAAAGTCGAGAAGGAGGGTGGCAAAAGTTCCCTTAACGAAGTCTTTAGCACCGTCCCTTGAGAGGGCCAGCCTCCTCATAAGATATTCATACATGGGCAGCCTCCCTTCCTATGGTCCATTGAACCGATATCTGATATTCATTCCACATCCTCGTGTAAATGCCATTCATTCCCAGCAACTCATGGTGATTCCCCTGTTCGGCAATCTTTCCGTTTTCAATAACCAGGATGGTGTCGACGTCCACTACACTCGTAAGTCTGTGGGCGATCATGAGCACAGTCCTGCCTTCCGTGAGTTTTCCAAGAGCTTCCAGAATCAGATGTTCGTTCTCTGGATCGGTGAATGCAGTGACCTCGTCAAGAACCACTATGGGAGCGTCCTTTAGCATGGCACGAGCTAATACTATTCTCTGCTGCTCCCCGCCGGAAAGGTATGTTCCCTCTGCTCCTATTTTTGTATCAAGTCCCTGTGGCAATCTGTCGATTATTTCTCTGCATTGTGCTTTTTCCAGTGCAGATTCAACCTCTTCAGGGGTTGCATCAGGATTACCGTACCGAATATTTTCAGAAAGGCTATCCTTGAACAGATGAGTATTTTGGAACACGAATGATATGTTCTGCATGAGTTCCTTTGGGTCGATCTCTCTTACGTCACTTCCACCGATGAAGACTTTTCCTTCATCTACATCCCAGAAACGGGGGACAAGACGTGCGATGGTGGTCTTACCGCTGCCTGACGGACCAACCAGTGCAAATGTCTTTCCTTCGGGAACGGTAAAACTGATGTTTTCAATGGCCTTTTCCGTATTGCCCTGATACCTGAAAGATACGTTTTCAAACCGGATCTCATTTCCCTTGATGGGTTTTGGGCTCGATGATACTGGCAGGGGCTTTACATTAGTAAGATCATCAATTCGGTTGATGGCTTCTTCAGCCTCGTGCATTGCCTGCCTGACATGCATGCTCCTCATGATGCTATGGGCAAAGACAGGCGTAATGAGAATGTAAAAGAGGAGGTTTACTATGATGTCAGCATAACTCGCGGAATTACCGAACATGAGGATGGCAACCGGTATGAGTATAAAGGTAAAGCTGTGGATTCCTGCAATATATGCGGTCATTGGGTTTTCCCATGACATCGCATGTTTGGAAACCATCTCCTTGTAGTTCATGATACTCTTTTGAAAATTTTTGAAAGAGTAGACGGTCTGCTGAAATACTTTGACAACAGGTATTCCACGCACGTACTCGACCGCTTCGGTATTCATCTCCTCAAGTGAGTCCACGTACATTTTAAGGAAATACCGTCCCCTGACTCCCATTGCAAAGCTCATTAATCCAAAAGCAATGACGAGAGGTACGAGGCAGGCTAAGCCCAGTCGCCAGTCAAAGACAAAGATCAGAACCAGTGATACAACAGGTACAACGATGCTGGCTGCCAAATCGGGTAATTGATGGGCAAGAAACATGTGCGTTGTAGAGGCGTTATCATCGATTATCTTCCGGATGCGTCCGCAGGTATTGTTATCAAAAAACCCCAGAGGAAAGGAGACTATCTTTTCCATTGACTGTTTTCGCATCTCGACCTCGACACGGAATGCAGCAAGATGGGAGATGCATAGGGCCAGGAAATAAATGGCAATGCCCGCTACGGCAGTTCCGACACCCCACCATGCATAGGTATCTATGAGGGTCTGCGATGTTCCTGAGGTTGGATTGAGAAATTCCCTGATTATCAGCCATATGAATATCAGAGGCAATATGCCTAGTAGGGAACTTATCGCTGATATTACGAGTGATGCAGGAAGCAAATACTTTCTGCCGACCATGTACTTTTGAAATCTTGATAATGTGCTTATAATCTCACCTTCATGTCAATCTCTTTGGTCTTGTTATTCTGCAAATTCATTTTTCGTTTTTCCAGATTTGTTGAATTTTCCTAAACGGTGATACGTATATTTTGATAGTTTGGGTTATATTATCATGAACCAAAATTTCAGTGAATATCCTCTTCTTTCCGAAATTATCATTGAAAAAGTCTCTGATTCACTTTTTTGTGAAGATGATGGACACCAGACTCGCTCAGGGTTATCAAATTCGCATCTTACGGGTTTTCCGCTCCAAACATCCTTTGTTAAAATTCGAGGGAATTTTTTTAATTATGGATATCTGCATCAGATGCTTACGGATTCCATGGAAATGAATATCCTTATGGCAGCAGATTTAAATATTATATCCTGCAATCTTTTTTGTTCTATCCTGTTCCCTGCATACTGATAAAAAAACCGTCGCTAACAAGAGATCAATTGTCACAGTTGTCTTATCAAATCAAATTCAAAAAAAGAGAAACTCTGATTTTAAGATTTGGATAATTTAAAAATTTGTCCTAATATTAACCAGGAAACTAAAAAAAAGTTGCTTGATGTTATCGGCCATCTTTTCTAGATTAATGACATAAACATCATGGATTTTTTTATTACCACCGGTATAGATCATATGCATTAACCATGTTCGTATAAAGACCATCCACACCATAGATATATTTCATAATCTCATTGCCTTCCTTTTCCACATTTAAATCATTAAATTTATCAGGATGCAAAAGTTTTGCCAGATACCCAACCTGGGCTAGTTTTTCTCCCAATATTGCTCCCCCATTTTGAGCAACCTGGAGAGAGTAAACCTTTTTATTCTTTATGGCATTTACACTTTTTAAATCCGAATCAGCAAGGATTGCATCAATTTCCTTTTGATTACCCCCATGGATGGTAATTACATCCGGATTCCATTTGATGATCTGTTCCTTAGAAACCTCTGTACCACCGGGTTTACTTTCTGGAGCACCTTCAACAGGTAAACCACCTGCTCTTTCTACCATGGGTTTATCAATACTACTTTTGCAAACAGTTAATAATTCTCCGCTTCCACCACCAGGTCCACAATTATATACAACTGGTTTTTCACTATCCGGTATTTCGGAAGTAATTTTGGTTATCTCACCAATCTTTTCCTTTGTGTAGGCAATCAATTCTCTGGCTTTTTCATCTTTCCCAGTGACAGATCCGATAATTCTGATCATATCCGTGGTCCAGAGATCACCTGCATCAGCTACTGCAATGGTTGGAACCCGTGTTTGATCCTGAATCATATCAGCATCTACTGAAGTCACAACAAACATAACATCTGGTTTTAATGCCAAGACCTGTTCAACGTTAATTTCATTGAAACTTCCAGGATCCGGGAGACCCTCCAGTTCAGGTGCAGCATCCTTTACTGATGAGGTAGTAAATTTAGATCCGGGAAAAGGCCCACCGACTATTTTATCCTGAGCTCCAAGTTGGATGAGCGTTCGTGTAGAATCCATACGGGATGCAGAAACAATCCTTTCTACAGGCATAGGCACGGTTACGGTGCGATATGTCATGTCCAAAATATGAATCTTATCCGCATTACCTGCTATGATTTGTTCGATTTGAGTAATGTCATCCTCACTGATTATACCATCATTGTTGGCATCTGCAAACTGAGTTTTCTCCTTCGTGCCACTGATAATTCCCTTGACATATTGTATGTCATTTTCATCAATGAGATCATTCATATCAGCGTTTCCGTACACCGTGAGTGTATCCTTATATTTTTGATTAAACTCCTCTACATCTGCAAAGAGAGGACTAGCAAGAGATAGCAGACATAAAACGGTTAATAATAGATAATTTCCTTTCATACTCGTGTTCTCCTCATAATATTTTCTAAAATCTGTTCGGGCAATTACATGAAATAATTAAGCAGTTATCTTACATTTTTAAAACTCCTCCTTTATTTAGCCGAATATTTTGCTACAATATATGGTCTGCCATCTTCTTCCTTGATTACCGATTCAACTCCATATACCTCCCGGATATTTTCCATAGTCAGCACGGAAAAAGGATCTCCAACCTGGAAGATTGAACCATTTTTCAGCATGAGAATCCTGTCTGCATACCGGGCAGCCAGGTTGAGATCGTGAATAGCCATGATCGATGAAATTCCTTTAGTATGAACCAATGAGCGAACAATCTCCATGGTTTCGAGTTGTTGCCTGATATCCAGGTTGGATGTCGGTTCATCAAGAAGTAATGCATGAGAATCCTGTGCAAGAGCACGGGCCAGGACAACTTTCTGTTGCTGTCCGCCACTGAGCTCGGTAAAATCTCTCATCGCCAGATCAGTAATACCAACTAACTCCAGAATCTCAAGGGCCTTCTTCACATCAGCCGGACTGCTTCTCCAGCCACTGTGCGGTCTTCTCCCCATGAGGATCGTGTCAAAGACCGTCGCAGGAAATGGATTTGCAGAGACCTGAGGAACATAGCCAATGCTACGGGCGATATCCATGTGGGTCATATCTCCAATGTCATGACCATCCAGGATTACGGTTCCTTCCTGGGGATGGAGTATCTTATTGATACAACGAATCAGCGTTGACTTTCCCGCTCCATTCGGTCCGATAATACCAAGAATCTCAGATTTTCCTAGTTCCATTGATATATCATCCAGGATCGTCGTGCTTGAATACCTGAAGACGATACCCTGTACTGTAAGTATCATCGCTTGTTATCTCCCAAAAAGATGGTCTATTTTCATTTACCAATACCCCTTTCTTCGCCGCATTATCAGATACAAAAACAGGGGAATGCCCATAAATGCGGTCATCACTCCAATGGGAAGGATCACGGGGGGGATAACGTTTTGTGCAACCACGTCAGCACCGGCAAGAAGTAACCCCCCGACAAGAGCAGAGCAGGGTAGAACATACTGGTTGTCTCCACCTATGACCATCCTGGTAATATGAGGAGCTACCAGTCCGATGAATCCGATTGTTCCGGTAAATGAGACAATACTTGCAACCATGAGACTACTTATTACCATGGAAAAGTTACGAATCCGGTTTACATCAACCCCCAGGCTTTTTGCCGTTTCATCACCAGCACAGATTATGTTATAATCCCAGGATTTCCAGATGAGCAGGGGGAGACATACCGCCAGCACTGAAGCCAGTATAAACAGTTTGTCCCAGGAAGCTTTTCCCATACTGCCTACCATCCAGAAAACAACCCCTTTTACTGCATCAGGGTCTGCAAAGTATTCAAGAAGGGTAGTACATGCCGAGAAGAAGTACATGATGGTAATCCCAGTCAGGATCATGATCTCAGGTGTTGCTCCCCGGTGCTTTGCCATTGCTACAATGAGCATGGAGGAGAGGAATGCAAATACAAAGGCATTCCCGGCGATGAGGAAGTTTCCAAAAAATCCCCATCCCATAATAATCGCAAGGGCTGCCCCAAAGCCGGCTGCAGAAGAGATTCCCAGAGTATAAGGACTTGCCAGGGGATTTTTCAGGACAACCTGCATTACTGCCCCGGCTATTCCAAGACCCATTCCAGCCAAAATTCCAAACAGAATCCGCGAGAGCCTGATATTCCAGACAACCTGTTCAGCAATTTCATCCGGCTCCGGGAGAAAATCCGGGAGGAGTCGGTGAAGAATTACTGAATAAACTTCCAAAACCGAGAGATCAATAATCCCAAGAGTGGTGGCAACCCCGATTAACACAACCGTGAGCAGGATGAGCAGAAAAATAAATAGGAATTTTCTTCCTACAAATGTCCGGTATTCTGCCTCAATCAGTTCCAATGTAGAATTCATAGTTTTCCTGACATTCGGTATGAAAAACGGGGGAATGGTTCAGGTTTCTGACCAAGGGTGCCTTCCGGAAGTGGCATTGACCCGTCTACCTCCAGGTCACGTAGTTCCCACAATTTTCGAGCATCCAGTCATACAATCCCGGAACACCATAAAACTCTTCTAAAATTTCATTACATTCTTTTTCAACATTCAAACCCTTGAACAAATCTGGATAGAACAATTTTGCGAGATAATAACATTCACAAAGACCGGTGGCAGGATCCCAGCCAGTATCCCAACCTTTTGTTCCATACACACGTTTGTTTTTTACCGCATTGATGGATTGTAAGGCAGGATCATTCAAAATTCCGTCTATACTTCCGTGTTTCCCATCATCTTCTTTTGTTCCTGCATGAACAAGAATAACATCCGGATTCCACTCGATAATCTGTTCTTTTGAAACATCAACACCACCCCAACCAGAAGTACCTGTAGGCAAATCTTTTGCAACGTTGATGCCCCCGGCAATGTCAATCGGTTGATAGTAATTCGAAGTCATTGTCGGAGAAGCGTAACAAGCAAAATATACCTTTGGTTTCTCGATTTCAGGTACCTGCGAGGTTACATCCTCAATAACTTTGATTTTTTCATTGCTATAATGAATTAATTCTTCAGCCCGTTTTAGATCATCATTGCCCTGCATCAGGCCGATAAATCTCCAGGTTTCATACGCTCCATCATCTTTGTCAAAGGAGGCCACTTCTTTTGGAGCAGCATATACAAATGGAATACCAGTATTCTGACTCAAGGATTGAGATATTTCTTTACTGGTAAAAAACCCGCCATATATTGCATCAGGTTTTACTGAAAGAATTGCTTCCTGATTTGGTTCCTGGCCGGTTCCAACTTCCGGAATTTCCTTTAATTCAGGATGTGCTTTGAAGATTAATTTTTTATCAAAGCCGGTAATTGTCCCAATTCCTACAATATTATCAGTAGAATCGAGTTGAACAACAGGTCTTACTGAGCCTAAAAATAAATTGACATTTCGTTTTACAGGTGTATCAACCTGAACAGTAATTCCCTGATTATCAACAAGTGTCAGAATTGCTGGATCTGAGGAAATAATAGACTCAATCTGGGTTATATCAGCCTCGTTAATAATCCCATCATAATTTGCATCTGCAAACTGAGTCTTCTCGTTAGTTCCGGAGAGTATCCCCCGGAGATACTCCAGATCTTTATCATCCAGCACATCATCCATGTTGGCATTGCCATACACGCTTAACGTGAAATCATATGCAGATACCGTGGGTGCTAAAAAAATACATGAAAAAAACACAACAACATAAAACAACACTTTCATTTTAACCATCTAACCCATAATAGGTCAATTTCTCAAAAAATGAAGAAACAGATCTACTTTCTGATAATATCTGTTTGATACATGCACAAATAAAGTTTACCTTTAGCAATATTTTTTGCTTTCCCGGAGCTGGATTAGAAAATTCATAGAACCACTATAGGAGAAAAATGTCAGAGACACGGTTTTGAATCACGAATATAGAATGATAAAGGAAAACTTACATGAGTTATAAACTAAAAAGTGAAAAAAGCCCTTTCACAATAAACCAATAGTGACCTATTCTGGCCTTCAGGTGAGCCAAAATGAAAAAGTGTATTTATGCAAAAAGATATCAGGATTCGACTAATTCCGATTCAATCTCCGCAGCTAAAACCTTTATTGCACTCACATATGTTCCTTCACTCACTACTGATGTTACTGTAGATCGTTGAGACTCACAATCCTGTACTATCTTATCTCTTGGTATCCGGGTAACCACTCTCACCCCAATTTCTGCTGCAAGACTGTCAACCAATTGGTCTTCATTCTCCACGTTTCTGCTGTTCTGAATGATTCCACGCAGATGAGCATACCCTTTTTTACTGAACTGGGAGACTGCAGTTGCAATATTCTCAGCAGCATAAAGACTCATCAGTTCACCGGAGGTTACAATATACACTTCCCGGGCATATCCCTTCCGGAGTGGCATTGCGAAACCCCCGCAAACCACATCACCAAGCACATCATACAATACAAAATCAGGGTTATACACTTCAAACGCCTTCAATGCATCCAACCGCTCAAAAGCAGATATTATCCCTCTTCCTGCACATCCGACACCCGGGGTAGGTCCACCGCATTCTGCACACAATATCCCGTGTTCACCTTTGAAGACCAAAGAATCCAATGTCACCTGATCTTTTCCTGCAGCAATCGTTTCAAGAATTGGTCTGATTTTTTCACCCCCGGTGAGCATCCGGGTGGAATCAGCCTTTGGATCGCATCCAATCTGCATAACAGAGTATCCCATTTTTGCAAGGACAATGGAGAGATTTGAAGTGGTTGTTGATTTCCCAATTCCCCCTTTTCCATATAGAGCGATTCTTCTCATTTTCTGAATACCTCCGGGTGAGCCTGGCACTGATTCACAATCATCTGGGTCAGATAGGCGTAGCCCCTAAACCCAACAAAGGGGGTTCCATCGAAAAGTGTAAGAATATCCGGAGTAGGGTGGGAAGCATGTACCTTTATCGGTACGGTTTTTGCCATCTTCAGATAATAACTGTTTCCAAAGAGAATATCTGTCTTTTTCTGTGTAATTATTGAACTGAAAAGTTCATCGTCGGGATTTATGTATACGTTAGCAATTCCGAGTTCAGAAAAACGAGTAAGATAATCCTTTGTATTGGGTATTTCGGGTAGAAAAACAGCAGATATATTCATCCCCCAGTCATTTATAACCAGTTCAGATAACCCATATGCATACTCATAAGGACAGGCAAGAGCTACCGACAGGTGATCATACTCCTGAATCTTTGAAAATAATGAAGAGAGAGCAAATCCCCACCAGGATACCTCTTCAGCAACAACCTCTTCAGGATAAGGAATACCAAATATCTCTGAAATCACAGACAACCAGTTAATTGTACCTTTCAAACCCATTGGAAGCCCATAGAAAAATTTCTGGTTTGATATCTCTTCAATTAATGAACCAACCGGGATCATCACGTCCCGTATGACCAGGTTTAGTGATGCAGCAGGGATTTTTTTAATTTCATCGGTTGTGCATCCATCTGCAAATATTGTTCCAATGGATATTCCAAGTAATTTCAGCAACCTTCTGATTTCCGTGATATCAGATACCGTGTTGAACTGTTCACAGGTAGGTCCAAGAATATTTACGCTTCTATCCCCGGTATTATCGAAGTCAGGGATAAGGAGTTCACGTATAAGAGATTTTGAACTCTCTTCAATTCCCAGGAGATATGTTCCATGAAACCCTCCGGAGGGGAATGAAATCAGTCGTGCTGAAACTTCTGACCGAAGAGACCGGACAAATCCATCAATATCAAGCCCGATTACTGCCGTTATTGCCGTTGCAACTACTGCAATAATGGAGGGATGATAGGTTGAATCAACCCATTTCACCGCTTCAGCAAGACGAGCATCAGAACCCATAATCACATCATTTTCATTTACCGCACTGGTAAAAATTTTATGAAACATCGAACGGCGATTCATAGAATTAAAACTCATCTGGGTATATGTTACTGTTCCAGGGGCTCCATGCTCGACGATAATACAATCCTTTATACCGGCCAAAGTCCAAAGAACACCGAAATAATCCGTTGCCTGAGGAATCCCTTTATCAATAATTTTCATGGTAAATACCCTCTATTGGAGCTAGTTGAGTTCAATTCAGGACATTTTTTTAAATATTGATGAAAAGCATCCTGAAGTGTCTGAATAGAAAAATCAAATCCATTCCGAAATGCATTTCCATGAAGATTACAATACGCGATCTGATTCTCCTTGCACAATTTTTCTTCATAACCGGAGAATGTCAGATAAAAGTCAGGTTTAATCTGCTGAAGGTACTCTTCCAGCGGATAGCAGGAGGTATTTCGAATAATTTCAGGTCTCCCTCCTGAAGAATATAAGAGAGCAGCATCCACATAATCCTGATCAAACAACTCGTTTACTGCTATTGCAGAGATTTCCATTCCAAGTGAGGTTAATAAAATTGCCAGATCAAAGGCCCTTCCGTGACCGGTTGAAATTATTGCTTTCTTTCCGGTAAGATGGTGGGATAATGACGAGATAATTCCTAATAATGTTTCATAGTGTGGGCAAACAATGGGCCTAAGATCAACAGATAGAAAAACTCCAAGATTTTTGTACAAAGTCAATATAGAATCCGGTGAAAACGGACGATCAAAGAAAAAATAATCGATATCAAAATTCTCTTTCATCATCTCTGCAAGAGGCAGGGCTCCCCGGTCCATTATGATATTACAGGATGCCATGGGTGCCTTTCGCAGGGCAGAGATCTCACTGTGAGAGGGAATGATCGAATGAATAGTAAAGCCTGCTTGTGTAAGAACCCGGGGTAGTTCAGTACCAGCAGACCTGAAAGCAGATGTACCGATTATGTTGACTGACTTTGGAATCTTTTGTTCAGGATTATCCATTAACTCAATAAGTGCTCCAAATGCCCGTTCGATTCCCTGTTTTGAAGAATTATTTGTAAAATTTTCAGTCCGGATGAAAAGAACAGGCATGGACACAGATTCTCGAACCTGAAGAACTACTGCTTCAATATCTTCCCCAACTATCTCCGGAAGACAGGAGGTTACTACAAAGACAACATCGGGATTTTGCCGAGTGCAATAATCAATTAATGAAGTTCGAATGATTTCTTCTGCTCCATGAATAATATCGTCCTCTTCATAGAGAAAAAATACCAGATTATTCTCAATCATAAATGATGATTGCTCAAACCGGGACATAAAAACCCGTGCATTGTGAGCACATATTGCAGGGGCAATCATAATTGCTGCAGACCTTGCAATGAGTGGAGCGATAAAACTTACCGCAAAAAATCCACATCCAAGCCCGGGAAATACAGGGGCTACAATATCGGGTAATGTTTTATCGGTTACCAACTGCTTAAGCGTGACAAATTTTTTTGGTGAATCTTCAGTTTTAATCATAATATACTCCGGAGAAAGAGGAAGTTGTTTTCAAGGGATAAACGTGAGGAGAAGATGATTTTTATTTTTGTGACAAAACATTCGCTCAAACATAAAGAAAAAATTGGTTTGAAATTTAGTCTGACCTGTTTTTCAGTAATTTTTAATTCCAGCGGTACAGTTGTCCACGTCCGGTCTTTTCAATTAATGGGTACAGATTATCTGCCCCATATAGCATTTTCAGAGTGAATTCAGAGGCAGATCCAGGAGTAAACGCCCAAAAAACACAGGATAAAAGAATCAGAAATATGCTTATTGTTCTCATAATTAAACTCCAATTTGAAATCAGATTGCTTTGAATAGGGTCACTGGTTTCAGGCTCTAAATATTGCACCATAAAACAAATATACTTTCCCTTTATCAATATTTTTTTCCCACGGGTTCTGTGCAGAGCCTGGTGATGCATGACGGCGTTATCCCGTGTGTTGTCCCTAAAAGACGAATCGAGACCAAACGGCAAAAAATATGTAACCACTCTGTAAAAATCAGAGATATGGTTTATAGACACTAATAAACTACCTGGTCAAATTTGAGTGAGAGAAAAGGAAAAATTCTAATTTATCACGCAGTATTAGAAGAATTCTGAATGCTAAATGACACCAGGTAGTTATTATCAAGATCAATATACCCTGTTTTCACAAATCCATACACGGCAAGATGCGTTTCAAGTTCCTCGGGACTGATTCTCATGGATAGCGGCGGACCGAAAGGAGTTTCTTCTTTTTTACATTCAATGATAACTAGTCGTCCATGCGGACGAAGAACCCGTAATAATTCAGGGAACAGAATTGATTCATATTCACTACTATCAAGCACATGCAAAACAGTTGAAATAAAACTGACATCCACAGATGCATCATTGAGAGGAAGTGTCTTGCGAATATCATGGATTATTCCCTTGATGTTATCCTGCTGAATTTGCCCTGCTTTTTGGTTCAGAAGATAAATCAAATCTTTTTGAACATCAAGGGCATATACAATCCCTAAATTTCCCACTTCAACTGCTGCACGGAGCGTATAATCTCCATTACCGCTGCCGATGTCCAGGAAAACATCTCCATTGTGCAGGTTTAACTCCTGAAAAATGATATCAGGATCATGCATCCAGAAACTGGTCGGCCCTCTTCTATTATGGTTGGGGGGATCGCTATGATAACATGATTGGGTGGATTTTACTGGCTCACTCATTATTTCCTCATTACTCAAAACGACTCAGTATTTGCATTATTTTTTTTTACAATACCCCTTCCTTCACATTCAAAGTATGAATCACTGCAGAAATAACAGACCAGGGAATTATTATCAAGTGTACAACCGGAAACTGCTTGTACTCCGTCGGCAAAACAAGCATTACATTCGACAATGGCAAGAAGATTCTCCATAATTCCATCTGAATTAACAATCTCCTGGCTGAAGGTATTCAGGCCATAGATAGACGCCATAACCCCAAGAGCGCTTCCCGGACAAAAATGGCCGTGAATTTCTGCAGTTTTAATGAGGCAGGACGTTGCATCCTTTTTTCGAACTGCTTCCCTGAACAATGCCCTAGGATCTGTTTTGAGCGTTTCAATTGTCGCCCTGCCTAGCACCTCATAAGATAAATCAGCTTCTTTCGAATTATCCTTGGTATTTATCATAGCATAACCTCTGTAGTGTTAGTGAAACTCTTTCATGATATTCGTCATCCACTCAGGAATTAATACACCATCTTGAGGGAATAAAACCGGAACATAGGGTTTGATATCAATAACCGGGCTGTTATTTATGGCATCAAGACCGGATACAAATAACCGATTCTCTTCTTTCTTTAATAACTTTACAACCGTGGTGAGAACCGGGTTTGGCCGGGCCGGGCTACATGTGGCATAAATTCCTTTCATGGGGTATTGAGTAAGACCTGCCGGGTGGGTTTTTTTGAGTGCCCTACCGTGCTCTGAAATCTCATGTCCCCAGTACACGATTACAATATGTGAGTACTCTTCTATGCCATCGAGAAGATCATTCAGTTCTTTCGCAAGAATAATCTCTGATACGCGAAAATCTGTACCTGCCATCTCATCTATTGCACTCGTGCATGCCACATTGTGTGTTAATCCATTTTCTCCTACAACAAGAGGGGGAGTAAGGAGATCATTTTTAATTACCCCAACGGGAATAATATGAATTCCTTCATTCGTTATTTCTGTAATTTGCATAGTTCACACATTTTTTAGCATCTGCTCTAAGGCCATCATCGATTCCTTTCTCTGCTTACAATTGTTTGATATCATCAAAGGCAACCTGTAAAATTTCTATGGCCTTTTCCTTTTTTTCTTCAGGGAGATCTTCAACATAAAATCTGATATCCATCATGAAGTTGATAAACGAGAAGTTTTCTTCGCCGAAAATTTCAAGGTGAAGTTTTTTAAAGAAACTCACTCTGGTTTCTGCTTCCTCTTTTTTATCCCTCATGGTCAGAAGCATCTGTCTCCCTTCATCGGTCAATTCGAAGGTAATTTTTGAGCGTTTTCCTATCTCTTTTACCTTGGTTAGTCCCTCCTGTTCCAAAGACTTCAAGAGCGGGTATACCGTCCCTTTGTTGGGCACCCAGGTACCATTGGTTTTCTCATGGATCTCCTTCAGTAATTCATAACCTGACTGCGGCCTTTTTTCCAGGAAATGAAGAATGAGGAGTGTAAGTAATCCTCTTTCCTTTCCTTCTTCAGGAGAGAACTTCCAGATATTTTTCATTATGACCAAAGATTAGATGTTTTAATCATTATCCCTAACGGTTTGATTTATGACGGTTTATATTTAACTAATATCAATCTTCATTCTTTAGGACCAATAACTGTCTCTAAATGAGTGAAATCATAATCAAAGAGAAACATCCAGAATGATCCAGGGAACGTTAAAAATCATTGTATCCTGTTTTCCGGCTCCAGGATATAAGAAGTAATTATTACTTGAGAGAGATTTCAGATCAGCCCCTCTCATTGGTGCCCCCCGGTTAACAACTGATAATGGTATGAATCTGAAGAAGCAATATTCAAGTTCAGGAAGTATTACTCACCCGATAGTACCATCAGAGTTATGAATCCTTTTTGGAGAATAAATGATCTTAATTTAAGATTCGTGATACTTATTATTAGCAGGAGGATAACCTCAATTCCGGTAATCTCACTTTTTCTTGTTAAAAGAGTTTATTAGGTAATAATAATTACAGATATTGCTCAATTGTTATTACAGACATCTAATTTTATTTCGTAAATTATAACTACATCAAATATAGTACAATTATCTGTGAAGCCCATGTTGATTCATACGATACCAGAGATACAAATTTCAGAGATCTATGATACCGTATAATGATTTCATGGCCAGTGTGAAAACCCGGATGGGAAAGGAGTAGTTTATGATTAGAACGCTATCATGTCTGACAATTCTGGCATTATGCTGCATATGTCTTGCAGGACCAACCCTTGCTGATTCTGAAACGATGTATGATCTCGGTGTGCGTGCAGCAACAGTAGGAATGGACCTGCTCAAGTTCGCACCCGGAGATGAAAATATTCTTGCGCTCACAAACGCGGGTCATGCAGTGGTGAAGGGAGAGACTACAGAGCGGGCACTATCTGGTATCTCTGATACTGCCGGACTCCGGAACGGGGATGGAAACCTCTTCCAGGTAAACCGGCCAAACTGGAAAACACCCTGGTTTTACTTCTACAACAAAAAATCAGGGCTCGCAGCGTACATGGAACCGGATTCTTCATTCTATACCATGAATGCGCAGGAACGCTCTGCACTTCCAGCTGACAAAGCATTCACCCAGATTACATTAATGAGTGCAAACCTGGATAACCTGCTCGCAAATCCAAATGAAGGAAACGTCACATTCAGCAAGAAAAAATTCGGCGGGAATGAATTCTCCCTGGTAGGCCTTTCTAATGTCTGGGCTGCCGGTGCAACGTATGACTTCATGAATGCTGCTGCATTCCATGATCACCTTTGTCCAGGTGTGACAAGCGGGTATATGATAATTAAATATATCGAAAAAGTCATGCCAATCACCAATACTTCCGAGACCTACATCGATATCGGATGTCCAAACTGGTGTAAGGAAGATGCATTCCAGATGATCTGGGACAGCACGCCAGGTAAGAACAGTATGTATGTTATGGCACTCAGTCCGGATGACGAAGCAGCACTCAAAGCAAAGTATGGAACCCGTCCGGCTGGCATTATCATCAAGTGGAATGATGGAGCCAAGAAAGGGAAAGGTATTGCCCTTGGGTTTAACTTTGATCAGATCACTGAAGAACTAGGTCTTGGCAACTATACCGGGCCATCCTGGGCACCTAAGCTCGTTCAGGATATCGGAATGATGCCATACATTGACAATCCTGAGTCAGTCATCACAACACTCAAGGAGTTTGATGTTGATGAAGCAAACCTGACAAAACTGAAGACGGCAGGGAACAATCCATACAAAGTACTTGGTATGATATAAAGGACATCGAAAAGCCGTAACTAAAAAAACTAACGAGAATGACTATGATACACAAAAAACATATAATACTGGCGGTAATGCTGCTCATTTCACTCATGGCCGTACCAGTCTGCATGGCAGCTGACTCATCAGCTGCAGAAAAGACAATTACTGATGGATTTGGAAGATCAGTAACCGTACCAGCAGAGCCAAAAGAAATTCTCTGCTCAGGCTCTGGTTGTCTGCGATACCTGACCTATCTTGGAGGACAGGACCTCATTGTCGGAGTAGACAGTATTGAGAAAGAAAAACAGGTTATGGATGCACGTGGATATGCAATCCTCAACCCACAGTTCAAGGATTACCCCCTCTTTGGTGAATTCAGGGGCAAAGACGATCCCGAGAAGATCATTGCCATTGCTCCACAGATGCTCTTTAAGACCGGTGCAACGGGTCAGCCATCAGCAACAAATGCAGCTGACGGAGACAAACTGACTGAGAAGACAGGAATCCCCGTCTTGATGTTTCCCTATGGATCCCTTCGAAATGCAGAAGAACAGGACCAGATGTTTGGGGCACTCCGGATGATGGGAGACACTATCGGAAAGCGGGACCGGGCAGATGAACTCATAGCATATATTGAAGAGATCATTGCAGACCTTGAGAGGCGGACCGCAGATATACCAGAATCAGAGCAGAAATCTGCATATGTAGGCGGTGTCAGTTACTCTGGTGCTCACGGCATTATCTCAACTGAGCCAGCCTATCCACCATTCATCTGGACAAACATTAAGAACGTAGCTGGCAAGATGGGCGTTGCACATGCAGATGTTGCCAAGGAAGCTATCGTTGACTGGGATCCGGAATTCCTGTTTATGGATATCGGTACAATTCAGAATGACAATGAAGGTGGTATTGGGGAGCTGAAAAACGATCCCGCACTTGCAGGTCTTTCAGCCAAAAAGAGTGGAAATATTTATGGTGTCCTTCCATATAACTTCTACAACACCAACTATGAAAATGTCCTCGCTGATGCGTACTTCATTGGTAAGACCGTGTATCCAGACCGGTTTGCTGACATAGATCCTGAAGTTAAAGCGAACGAAATAATGACAAAATTCCTCGGTTCTTCTCCATTGAAGGAGATTAACTCCCAATATAAGAACCTTGGTTTCAGCACACTTACCATCTGATGCAGATATGAATACTAGTAGTATTCACCTTCTTTTTTGGGGGCCTTTCCATGCATGTTGCTGAGGGAAGCGTCCCGCCTGATTACCTCAGGTACATCAGGGTGAAGATACTCTTCATTATTGCAGGGATTGTGCTCTTATCTCTCCTTCTTATTCTCTCAATATCAGTAGGTGCAGTATCGATCCCGCCATATGATGTTCTGCTCACCCTGCTTGGCCACAACGTGAACCACAAATGGGATACCATCATCTGGAACATCCGCCTTCCGCAGGCACTTACTGCTATTGTAGCAGGAATCGGACTTTCCGTTGCCGGAGTTTCAATGCAGTCGATTCTGCGAAATCCTCTTGGATCCCCATTCACTCTGGGTATTTCTAACGCAGGAGCATTCGGGGCTGCAGTATCAGTCATCCTTCTTGGAACCGGGAAGATACACTCTACCGTTGCCGGGGCTATCACCATCAACAACCCATACATCACTACGATTATGGCTTTTATCTTCTGCATGATTGCAACAGCCATCATCCTGATGATATCAAAAATCCGTGGTGCTTCACCTGAAGTGATGGTGCTTACCGGTGTTGCACTCTCGTCACTGTTTACCGCAGGAACCATGTTTCTGCAGTATTTTGCATCAGACACTCAGCTGGCTGCGGTGGTATTTTGGACCTTTGGCGATGTAGGACGTGCAAACTGGTCAGAACTCGGGCTTATGACAGTCCTGGTTATTCTCTCAACCATCTATTTCATGGCTAACCGATGGAACTACAACGCAATTGACGCAGGGAATGAGACAGCACAGGGACTTGGAGTGAATGTTGAGCGGATCCGTCTCTTTGGAATGACGATTGCAGCCATGATTACAGCAGTGATTGTTGCATTTCTAGGAGTTATCGGATTTGTCGGCCTTGTCTGCCCCCATATGGTCAGAAGAATCATAGGTGATGATCAGCGGTTTCTGATACCAGGCTCATGCATCATGGGTGCAGTTTTACTTCTCGCATCTGATACTGTAGCACGCCTCATTGTCGCTCCTTACGTTCTTCCGGTCGCAGTTTTAACCGCATTCATGGGAGCACCGGTGTTCATTTATTTGATCATCAGGGGGTATAAGCGATGATTCTGAACGTTCAGGAACTCGGGTTTTTGTATCGGAACCATGATGTGCTTCATAATATCGCATTTGAAGTAAACCATGGGGAGATTGTCGCAATCCTCGGACCTAACGGAGTTGGGAAAACAACACTTTTAAAGTGCCTGAACAGAATACTGAAAGCACAGAAGGGACACATTTATCTTGACGGGTCTGAAATTTCAGATCTTAAAACCCTTGAGATAGCACGAAGAGCAGGATATGTCCCCCAACGGGTTGAAACCGGCAGAATCACTGCATTTGACGCCGTCCTTCTTGGCAGACATCCCCATATCGGTTGGGATATAACTGATCGCGATCTCAGGATTGTTGATGCCATCTTCACGCGACTTTCCATGACCCACCTTCGCCTATCATATATTGATGAGATGAGTGGAGGGGAACTTCAAAAAATTGCTATCGCCCGTGCTCTGGTTCAGGAACCGAGAATTCTACTCCTCGATGAGCCAACAAGCAGCCTTGATCTTAAAAATCAGGTAGAGATTCTCTCAACCATTGTCGGAATCGTCAGGGAGCATGGCATTGCAGCGGTTATGACGATGCATGATCTGAACCAGGCTCTTCGGTATGCTGACCGGTTTATCTTTCTCAAGGATGGAAACATTCATTTCCACGGAGATTTTGACTCGGTGACACCAGAGATCATTGAAGATGTCTATGGGCTTGCGGTCATGATGGGAAATGTCGGAGGAGTCAGGTGTATTGTGCCGGGAAGAAAAACCGAAGCTTCCTGAAAGAACCTTTTTTCAGGAATAGAGAGAGATACATGAATACCCCCATGGGGCCTATTGGGGCCCTTAAGCAGAACAGATAAAAAACCATACAAAAATATATGGAGTATCAGATGATTAACTGGGCTAAAGTTTGGATGGATCAGTACGAAGAAAGCAGCAGGTTTAAAGAAAGTGGTGATTGTGCTTCGCTATGGGATTCAAAAGAGCGTGCTCTCGAATTTCTCAATATGTCCCGGGATAATCCGGACCGGATAAAGCAGGTGTTATCACGGCTTCCAATCACCCCGGAGAGTCGGATTCTCGATATTGGAGCCGGCCCCGGAACCCTTGCCATTCCATTCGCAGAGCGTGCTTTATCGGTTACTGCCGTTGAACCATCTCCAGGGATGGTTGCAGTCATGGAAGAGCAGGCTAACGAGCAGAACATTCACAACCTGTCCATTGTCCAAAAAAGATGGGAAGATGTAAATGTAGAGTCAGACCTCACCGGGCCGTTTGACATCATTGTTGCTTCATACTCACTGGGTATGCCAGATATTGATGCAGCAGTTGATAAAATGCAAACTGCCTCAAACGGGTCGATATGGCTATTCTGGTTTGCTGGAAAAACCCCCTGGGAAAGACATATGGAATATCTGTGGCCGAAAATTCATAACAGTGATTACCGGCACGGGCCAAAGTCAGATGTCTTATACAATGTGCTATATCAGAAAGGAATTTTCCCCCATATGACCGTCCATGAGATGAAATATAATAAGAAATATCAATCACTTGATTATGCTGTTTCAGAAATGAGAAAGCAAATCGGTTGTTCTGATGAATTTGAACCTCTTATCAGGTCATACGTCACAGATAAGATTGTTCACGATGGAAACCAAGTCATTGATAGTGGTGATACCACCCGGGTATGCCTGTGGTGGGATACAAACCAGTTCCCAAAAAACTAAAACTCCCTTTTTTTCATCCGTCCTTCTTAGATCCCTCAATGGGCGACATTGCCGTTTTTAAAATTGTGGAGTGCACCCCCTCATCCTGATAAGGTAGATTTCTCATTGCAGAACCAGCTGAGAAAAAGGAGAACATTTACTCCGATTTACAGAGTTTTCGTATATATTCGTTATATTCGAAGTGGTATCGTCTTTTTATGAAGGACCACTGCTGCATAGGTGAGAATAACAGTGAATAGGAATAACATACCAACATCAAAGATAATCGGGAAAAATCCTATACCAGTATATGAATACCGTGCTATATCGGTAAAATAGGTTAGTGGGGAAATGTATGCAATAACCTGGCCTAAAGCCGGCATCTGTTCCATGGGGATAAAAATCCCGGATACAAAAATAAGGGGAAATTTTAGCAGGGTCGATAAACCTTTGATTCAATGGGCTGCAGACCGTGATTATCGTGACCGGGATCGGTGTGATAAAGTTTGTAGGAGACGACTCTGTCATTCAAAAGGAACGGTCTGCACAAAAAAGACACTTCGTGATGACGAGATAAATTCAGAATTGCCCCGTTAGATATACTCCAATTATACCCAAGAGATATCAATGGATAATTAAGAATGGCGTAACACTTCCATATTGAATATACAATACCGGCCGGAGGCACTATGAGCATTAGTGTTACTATCAAAAATCCCATGCGCAAGAAATGAGTAGTCTGACAACGTACGTAGTACCTGCATGTGTTCATCAGAATCTAATACGGCAGAAAAGTCGCCATTGTATGTATCCTTTGAGACAGCGGCTGAGTTTCACGGGCATATCTGTCCGGGTCTTGCAAGTGGATACCAGGTAGCTATCGCTGCGATGAAAGCGCTCGGGGTCAACCGCCCGAAAGATGAAGAACTTGTTGCTATCGCTGAGACCAATGCCTGCGGAGTTGATGCTATCCAGGTAGTCACAGGATGCACAGCAGGGAAAGGGAACCTGATAATTCACGACTACGGCAAGCATGTCTTCTCCTTTTACTGCCGCAATAGTGGAAGGGCAGTACGAGTCATGACCTGCCTTGATGAGTTTATGCTTAGAAAACCAGAAATGGATACTCTGCGCCCAAAAGTCTTCTCAGGTCAGGCTACTGAGGCAGAACAGACGTTGTTTTATAAACTTATGAAAGAGACAGCGGATGCAATTTTACAGGCACCCCTTGATAAAGTAGTGAAAATTGAAGAGGTTGAGATGATATCTCCGCAAAAAGCGAAAATATACGCCTCAATACCCTGTGATTGCTGTGGAGAGATGGTTGCAGATGCAAAAACCCAGGAACATGACGGAAAACGGATCTGTATGCCCTGTTATCTTAAAAAATCCAAATAAGGAGAGTTATCTGACCTCAGGTCAGAAATAATTATAAAGAAAGCAGATATATCCGGGCTAAGATACTAAACCTCAAAAAATCCATGTGGGGGAAAAAAGGCATACCCTGCTTTCCCATTCTGCGAAGGGTCTGCTCAATCATCTTCTCCATGACTTCGTCCGGAGTTGGTTTCTCCTTCGCAGCATTTATTGCATCTTCTACTTTCTGGAACTCATAGTGTTCACACATCCAGAGATAATTTTCACGAAGTGATGGACTTTTTAAAACAGTATATGCCAGATTGACTAAAGGTGCCCGGTTTAGTGTCCGATACTGGCATCGTAAAGCAGATTCAAATTCTCCTTTTGGAAGAGAAAATACCCCTTCATCTACCCCAAGAAGTGAAAAAAACGTCTCATTGTGTGGGGGAAGATGGGCAATCCAATCATGATTTTCAAAAGTTATTTTTCCAATCCGGCCAATAATTTCTCCAAACTGCTCACAGGTTGTAAGACTTAGCAGCATTACCCGGCGGACGAAAAGGGGGTCAAGAGTGTTCCAGGCCTCTTTCATCGCTTCCCGAATGTCTTTTGCAAGAGACTAGTGGATACTTATCCACGAACAGGCGGAACAACACAAAACATATTACATTATTACAAGAAAAGTTTAGCGGCAACGTGAATTATTGTCCCCGGAGATTCGTGATGTTACCTAAAAAACTAAACACAATTCAGAAAAAATTACCTTCTCTTGTGCCCTGTGCATGATCCTCATCGGGGCCTGTATTGCAGGTTTTGTCTGGATTCACCTTTCAACTCTTGGTATCCAGACTGCTGAAGACGAGATGAGCGCATACGCAGGAATAGAATCTAAGAACGTAGAAACCCGTCTTGTTCAAGGTTTGCAGAGTGCAAAAACCCTGGCATCAGTATTTTCAGTTTACCTGGAAAAAGACCAGGGATTAACCCGGGAAGAAGCGGTGAACATACTTCGAAAAAGCCGGGAAGATAACCCGGATATTTTTGGATACTTCATCGCTTTTGAACCAAACGCATTTGACAATCAGGATGCATCCCATGTATCAACTCAAACCAGTGACGAAACAGGACGATTTCTTGCCGATGTAATGATAGAAGATGGAAAATGGATCATTGAGCCAATACCGGGCATTGACAAGGAGGAGTTTTATCGTGAACCAAAAAATACAAAACGCCCATACATTTCAGAACCATATCTTGACGTAAACACCCTCATCGTTTCGGTATCTATTCCAGTGATTGTAAAAGATTCCTTTGTTGGTGTAGTTGGAACTGAAATCCCTCTAACTTCACTTCAGAAGGATGCTGATGCAGTTAATCTCTACAATAATCAGGCGGTGATGACCATTCTGGATCCAAACGGCCATATTATTGCTTCAACCAACCATGCAGAGCTTATTGGTGAAATTAAAAGAGACATGGGAGTCCAGGGACATGGTATTTCAGCGACTCATGAACAATCATCAGGTATCAGGAAAGAGGGGGGAGATCTTCAGGTAAACATACCAATGTCAGTTCCTGGAACTGATACGACATGGAGGATTTATCAGTACCCACATGGATGAAATCGGGAGAATCACCAGAATCATCAGGGACATCGCTGACCAGACCGGGCTATTGGCACTCAATGCTGCCATTGAAGCGGCACGGGCAGGAGATGCAGGTCGAGGATTTTCAGTCGTTGCAGAGGAGGTCAAATCCCTTGCCCTAATGACCCAGGGATCCGCTGATGAGATAGCAGAAATTATTAATGCCCTGCAAACAGGAACTTCCGAAGCTTCCCAGGCTATGGGAAAAGGAATCGCAGAGGTGAAAGCCGGTTCAGTGATCCTGGATAATACCATCAATACATTTTCCCAGATTTCCAGACTGATTGAACAAATTAATCAGGATATCTCTCAGGTTACCGGAGTATCAGAAGAACAGGCTGCTGCAGTTGAGGAGATCACCGCAAGCGTTCATGATTTTGAAGGGTTTATTCAAAAAACTGCTGGAGAATCTGAAAGCCTTTCAGAAGGGAGTGCACAGACTGCCAGTGCAACTGCAAAGATATCAGAAACCATAAATGAAATAAATATCAATATCACCCAAGTGAGAAACGATCTGAATCGTTTCTCCACTTAACACCCATTTCACGGAAACTCTTTTTTACATCCTTTCCGATTGGGGCCCCCAATGGGCTACCATAGGGTTTTTTTCGGTGCATGACATTGACAAGGTTCTTCGCTATCTAACCATTGTGTTTATGGAAAGAAGGAGAGAAATTCAAATGGGAAAAAGCCAGTAAAGCGACATTTACCTAGTGGAACCTGTGATGATTACCAATTCAGAGAACCAAGAGGCAATGAAAAAAGTACCAGTTCACTACGGTCAATATAATTCAGGATATCCATTAAATCAGACGAATAGACAAGAGAAGAAGTATTTTTAGGAAATCCGCCTCAAATCTCATTTAAACAAGGATGTTCACGTTCTGCGCATATACCCTGGATACTGGTGCTCTATCCTGCAGGGCTACTAACGCCTGCCAAAGAAAAAAGAAAAGTCTCAATTCCAGATTTACTGGAGCAGAAGACCCTTATTGTGTTTCAACACATCGGGGATTGAATTCACACCATCAATTGAAAGGGGGAAATTTGTAAACGTAACCCGCTCGGTGTTCACTGCAAGATCAGTTAATGCCTCTTCAATTCCTTTTGCCAGTTCACCGGACTGCATGTTCTCAATGATATACATATGACCACCGCCAGAGACGAGATCAAGAGCATATACCTTCTCCGGGTTCTTCTGAATTGCATCTACAACTTTAGCAGGAGTTTTATTTCCACCATATGCAAATTCAGGAGCAAAGATATCAAAAACCTTCACACCAAGCCAGTTTTTGACAGGTTCCTGTTGCCAGGCAATAACTATGGCATTCTTCGCTGCCAATAGACCTTTTTCTTCGTCAGAAAGTGCACCGGCTGCAAGGATCTTTTCCTTATATGTTTCTGCGTTTGCAGTGTACGTATCAGCATTCTTTGGATCCGCTGCTTTCAGCCATCCAAGAACGGTATCAGCGAGTTCTGTTGCAGTTTCAGGAGTGTTCCATGCAGCGTCAGGATTGAGAATCTTCCAGGAGGTCTTTCCATATCCGTTTGAATCCCTGAATTTCTCAATCGCTGCCATCGCAGCAGTATCCATACTACTGTTATGAGCGAGGAAAAGATCTGGTTTTTCAAGGGCGGCCATATTTTTCTGGATTAAACCTGGCAGAATGTCACCCTGCAAGTGCGGGCAGACGGTTGGATCAGCAATGTATACAGCATTTACCGATTCGCCTCCAATCTGCGTGACCGGATCCCAGAGAACGCTGGTCGTTGTCACCACATCCAATGCACTCACTGCGGGAATCCCCACAAGCAGTGCCAAAAGGGTGAAAAGACAGAGTAGTCGTTTCATAATATTACGTTTTTGACTTTCGTATTAATATATCTGACTACAAACCCGTCTCTTTGGAGATAGTGCCACTGCAACAACAAAAACTCCCGAGAAGAGAACCGCTGTGAACGGACCTACCGGAAGAGAATAAATAATGCCTGCAAATGCACCAATGACACTCATACACGCCGCAACTGCAGGGGCAACAAAAAACATCTGCCTGATAGTCGCGCAAAACTGGTACGCAATCGCGGCCGGAGTGACCAGCCAGACATACAAAAGCAGACCACCCACGATAGGAAGGCAGAGGGCTACCATTACTGCGATGAGAAAAAGAAACATATAGTATACCGGCTGCACACGAATACCGCTGATTTCTGCCATCTTCCGGTGAAAAACAATGGCTGAAATCTCCTTGCTAAATACCGCGATGAGCACAATGATGATTCCGGTGATCAATGCCAGGGCATAGATCTCTTCCCGATACAGGGAGATAACATTCCCATAGAGGAGAGAACTGGCATCAAATCCCCGTCCTGCTGACTGCATGAGAGCAATAAAAAAGATCGCCAGTGCCATCATCGTCCCAAAGAGAACACCCAGTGTTGTATCGGTATGCATCCGGGTCCGATAGCTGAGCGGACCCATAATGAGAGCGGTAAGCACACTTAGACAGATAGCGGAAATCATCATGGGAAAACCAAAAAACGCTCCTGCAGCGCCACCTGCAAAGGCAGCATGAGACATCGTAAATCCGATTGATGCAATATTCATCTGTGTAATCAAAACGCTTAATATGGCACATCCAACCGAAGCAAAGAGCATTGCCTCAACCGCATGACACAACACATTATTCTGAATCAAAAACTCAAGCATTAACCAGCCACCGCAGCAGAACGGATAAGACCTGCAACTTTTGAAGATTCAGAGATAGCATTGAGCATAACTTTCCCGTTCTGCATTACAATAACCCTGATATCGCGATCAGGGAGACTATCAAATGCATGGGACACCATAACCACCGGAACTCCTGAGTCACATATCTTACAAAGCAGGGCAGAAACCTCATCCCGGGTAGTTATATCAAGATTGCTATAAGGTTCATCAAGCAGGAGAACTGCGGGATTTTTTGCCAGATTGTGAGCGATGAGGACTTTTTGTTGCTGGCCTCCGGATAGTTTTCCTATAAGTTCGTCTTTGATATGTTCAATTCCCAGTTTTCTGATGGCATCAGATACCGCTTTATAGTCTTCAGCAGATTCCCGCCGAAACCACCCGATACGACCATATCTTCCCATCCGAACTACTTCTTCAACCGTATAAGGAGTAAACGGATGAAAATCAAAGTTCTGGATGACATAGCCGACATTACATCTGATTGCAACACCATCTTTTGGAATAGTTTGCCCACAAACCGTCACAGAACCTTGAACAAGGGGGAGGATCCCGGTTATCGCCTCAAGAAGGGTGGTCTTTCCTGCACCATTCGGGCCTCCGACAACCACAAATTCTCCCGCTTTTATTTCAAACGACACTCCCCTAATTACCGGGAAACTCGCCCCTTCATACGTAGTCCAGACATCCTGCAGATTAATCAGTGCACCATTGCCCTCTTTTCTCATGTTATCTCAACCTTGAAGAGCTGTTCGTCAGGAAGTTCATAGAGTGATTCTGCATACCGCTCAATCGTGAGTTCATAATCAGGATCATCCTGATTCAGTGTTTTCATGGGAAGAGGAGTCATAACCACCTGCTTTTCACCGGCAGTGAACACACCAGATATCGCATCTGACCTGATAAGTTCAATATTGCCCTTCCCAAGCGTGCATCCGCTCCCAAGTTGTATCCCGTCAGCCAGACAGGACTGCGGCGTTATACCAGAGCAGTATACCTGCGCTTTCAGGGAAAACGGATTCCCTCCAAGTTCAGTAAGCGCACGCCTGCCCATCCGATACCCAAGCACGATAAACGGTCCAAGATGGCCGTGGAACCGGGCGAGATCGTTTACTGAATAATCTCTTGGGATCTCCATATACTGACAATGATCGTGCCACTTCATAGTGAGAGTTATTTAGCTCATAATACAAAAATGATTTTCATCTTAATTTTTGTCTAAGAAAATTTTGAATGTCGCTTCTATTAAAAATTTGAATTATGACAGACCAAGACATCAGTTCCAAGCCGGAACACTATCTCGCAAACACACATGCCTATGATGAGCGGATTGATGCAATTCTTCCGATGAGTCAGACCTTCTTCTCAAGTTGTATCTCATTTATCCCACAGGAGGCAGCAACCCTGCTAGAGCTGGGATCAGGTACCGGGTTTGCTACCTCTCTGATTCGTGCACATCGAAGTCAGGCAACAATTACCTGCATAGACCGGGCACCTGACATGATACAGTATGCACGCCATAAACCGGATCTGCAATCAGTCACAATACATGAGCAGGATATCAGGGATCCCTGGCCCGATGTGCAGTATGATGTCATCATGACCACCCTGTGTTTTCACCATATCCCATCAACCGACCGGAATATTCTTCTCCATAGAATACTTCAGTCCCTCACACCGACAGGAGTGTTTATCTGTGGAGATATTATCAGACCCGGCAACGATAAGGCAGAAGAGGTTTATCAGGAACGATGGGTTGCATCGATGATTGCATCAGGGATAGATGAGAAGGCTATCGCACATATTCTCTCATCACGACGAGAAAACTATGCAGATATGGAGACCATTGAGAGTTTTCCAAAGAAATTGAAAGATGCGGGGTTTTCTATGGTTCTTATGCCATACCGGCATGAAATATCAGCAGTGTTTGTCGGGTACAGGTAAGAACTGAAAAAAAGCATCCTCAATCCACACGAAAATCGGGGAGATATACCCCGGCTCTTTTTTGCATGATTTCGTTCGGAGATCTGGCTTTGGTATAATATACCCAAAAAATTTGGGTATTAAAGTGATGTTGCCGGAACCCTAATAAATCTCCGGTTATAGGGCGAATCCTGACTGGTATGCAAGAGCCTTCTGGAAGTTTTTAACTCCACCGGTAACTTCAGTTACATCTTTCCAGGTGTTCTCAGCGGATGTCTTATTCCAGTTCTCTTCATCAACGTCACGAGCTTCCATAACGGTTCCGGCAAATGTCGTCTTTACCGTCCCTTCTGCAAACCCACTTCCAGAATTTGCATCCGGAGTAACCGCTATCTGGTAATTGAGTTCAGCAGGAATATCGGCAGTTTCAGCAACTGCACGAATCTGGCCTTTCGTGGATACCTGTGCACTGTTCACATTCACCAGATTGCTCTTGGCTGAGACAATATTACAGAATGCTGGCAGATCAAGTGCAGGGCTTTGTGAAAAAACACACCTGATTTCATCTTCAGCAGATGCGAAATTTCCGGCAACAGAGAGTGTGTATTCTTCCTCACCAACCATATGAGCACCTTCAGTACTTGAATATGTCAACACCTTCTCGGATTCCACATTATATAAGCCATCTGACTTATCCATGGAATCAAATGCAAAATTCTTGTTCTCGCTCAGCTTTCCACCGTTGGTAAGAATAGTATCCATATACGCGACATCAGCAATAACCTGTTCTTGATCTAAAATTCCTTCAGGTATTGCCCCTGGTGTTACAATAACCCAGCTCATGCTGGTTTTATCATCAACAGCACCAGTCACATCGATAACACTATCAATAGTAAAAACCTGGTTTTCAGGTGTCTGATTTGGGAGCCTGTCGGCAATCACAAAACCGGATACCACTGACATTACTAATAATAAAATTGCCACAAATTTAAATCTCATCTATTTCCTCCTCCAAAATATGATACAACCTCATCGATGCATATTACGAACGGTAAGCAGTTCGAATAATATGAACATCAGTTAATGAGTGACGATGCACGTTGCAGCGAAATTTTATGCGAACTAATTTAATAAATCTTTCGCTATTCTTTGAATTGAACTATATGTACTGAGGCAGGTATGAAGGATCCAATAATTACCCCTATCTTCAATTCATCCTATAACGAACATGGTCACCGGAAAAAACCTCTACTCATTCATTAGAACATTTTTTCTAATTTTATTCGGGATCCCAATACACACCATTGGAATTTTAAAAGGGAGAGAGTAGAGTCAGCCTGAAATGCATTAGGATGAAGGTGCAACTTGTTTAGTATCAGCCTCTTGCATGAGGTGGTGCATATGTTCATCAAGATTTTTTAGATGAGCGATGAGGGCTTCCAAATCACGCTGGACGTGTTCAATATCTCCATGGACATGTACCAGCTCTTCTTTCATATGTTCAATCAATTCAGTATGTTCGGTCATTTTACCACGTTGCAGGTTCCTCCTGCATTATCTTTTTCTTTTTTTCGGCCCCTATGGATTATTCCCTAAAAATATCGGGTTTTTTGGGGGCACCTAAAAGATTCAAAAAACCCGGCCCACAATTTTGATTATCTTTTCTCTTCATCCCGGCTTTTTATCTCATTATGATGAGTTAACGCAGAATATTCTGCATCCGGCATACAGTCCAGTCCGGGGATATAGGGTTTTATATCAAGTACCGGAGATCCATCCAGCGCTTCAATACCAGAGACGGTGATTATCCCGGATTGAAGAGAGACAATTCTCCCTACCGAAAGGGCTATTGGATTTGGACGATTTGGCGACCGGATGGTAAAAACAGGCCTTGCTTCTTTCCAATCGGGGCGCCGGGAAAAAAGTGTATTGCGATCTGCCCGGTCCATCCAGTAGAGCACCCAGATGTGTGATATTCCAATCATCTCCCCTAGCCCGTCGCGAAATTCAGGATAAATGGTGATTGTTGAGCAGCCCTCACACTCCCGTCCCTGCCGGGGGGCTTCTTCACGGGTACGGTATGGCGAACTGATAATGCCAATGGGGGTGAGTTTGAACATGAGACAGGATATACACTTCAATGATAAAAAATTACCTAACCTTCACACCAGATACCACCGGCATAAGGATTATTGTAATACTCCTTTTTCAGCATTTATCCTAATTTTAAGAGATTAACCGCAGCAATTCAGATAAAAATTGCGCTGATTTCTGAAGAACTGATAGTATAAATTGGTGAATGAGAAAGTATTATCCACAAGTAACACCAATATAAAATTCGTAATACTTTGGATTTATGCTACAGACGTAACAGAGAGAAAAACGGAGGAACACATGAAGAGTGCAGAATTACGCGTCAGAGAGATTAAAAGAAACATCCTGGAAAACAGAGTCAGATACTATGAAGGACAGATAGATCACCTTTATGGAGAACTCAAGGAATACTCTGATGAGTCAAGACATTTTGCCGGGTAACAATAAATCAGGCAGATGATAAAAAAAGTGGAGAACAGCAGGGCATTCAGGCCCGTTCCCTGATTAACGGAGCTATTTTTTCAAGAAGATCCCACAATCTCGGACCTGCCCGATCTGCCATGTCACTATCAACGACCACAATATGATCTTCCTTGATGGCCCGCATTCCTGAAAGACGTGGTTCTGATCTAAAGTAGGTAGCAAGGTCAGAATCTTTTCCACCCATACCAGAACCAGCGTTAATGAGCAGGAGATCCGGATCCCGACTCATAAACTCTTCAAGGCTAGTGATATAATGATCATCTTTATCTCCAAATGCGTTTACTCCCCCACATAACGCAATAAGTTCATCCTGAAATGTCCCCTTGCCACTGACATAGAGCGGATCATTCCAGATTACGTGAGCAACAGAGGGACTTTTATCCAGCTTTTCCCCCTCTGCCTGCACTGCCTTGGATCTGACGGTAAGATCATCAACGATAAGGTTGGCAGTATCTGATACACCAGTAAGGGTGCCAAGGTTTTGTATCGTCTTTTGAATATCACTCATTGAAGTGGCATCAACATAGTATACCGGGATTCCTATATTTCGGAGCCGATCAACCGTATCCGGATTATTCCCGTCTGCAGCTACAACAAGATCCGGATCTAACGCGGTTACTTTCTCAATACTGACGGTAGAAAACCCACCAATTTTTTCTTTCTGCGTAGCCTGATCCGGATAGGAACAATAACTAGTAACACCAACGACCCGATCATCAAGACCCAGGGCAAAAAGCACTTCGGTGTTAGACGGGGCAAGGGAAATTATCCGCTCAGGTACAGAGGTGAGAGTGACTTCAACCTTCTGATCATCAGTAACCGTGCGAGGATAGGGCTTTGCATCCGGTACTTCTCCTTCTGCGGAGGCGAGCGAGATACACAAACCCATCAGGAGAATGAAGCAAAAAGTTCTAACCAGCCATGAAGTTTTACTCACATGGCTCTTTTGCCGGATTTTATTCGAAGCACCACACATAGATACATCTTATTTGTTGTAAGTTAAAAATTATTTTGTATCGTACCAAAGGTCTTCCTCATGAAAAAAGGTTATCTCCATAGTATGCTTCTGATCTCGTTTATCGCGCTCGTAACTTCCATATTGGCATCGATATCCCTCGGACCAGTCCCAATACCACTCACAAGTCTTACAGAAGGAGGAATTGGAGCACAGATCCTCCTTGACATCAGATTGCCCCGTTCAATTGCCGCAGCTCTTGCAGGAGCAGGACTTGCAGGAGCAGGAGCGGCAATGCAGGCGCTCTTTCGCAATGACCTCGCGGATCCATATATTCTGGGAACATCAGCGGGTGGTGCAGTCGGAGCTTCCCTGATGATGGCACTTGGTCTGCTCGCTCTGACCCCGGTTGCTGCATTTCTGGGAGCTATTATGTCTGTTCTTATGGTATACCTGCTTTCATCCCGGCATGGCCGTATCAGTACCAGCGTTCTGCTCCTGACCGGCATCGCTGTTTCCACATTTCTTTCAGCGGTAGTATCAGTATTCATGGTCTTTGCCGGGACAAACATGCACCAGATTATATTCTGGCTCATGGGCGGTCTGTGGAACGCTTCCTGGGCAGATATTCCTATCCTCGCCCTGACTCTCATACCTATAGCTCTCCTCTTTCTCTTTTCCCGCGACCTGAATATTATCACCTGCGGAGAAGCTGAAACGCGAACACTCGGCATTAATCCTCACCGGACAAAGATGCTCCTCCTGACCGCAGCAGCAGGTATTACCGGCATTGTAGTCTCGGTTACCGGATCGATTGGATTCATCGGCCTTGTTGCCCCACACCTCACCCGGCTCATTACCGGGCCGGACCATGCAGTTCTTATACCCGGATCTCTCTGCTGTGGTGCATTCCTTCTGCTCTGTGCTGACACCATCTCCCGGACATGGCTATCTGAACTTCCGGTCGGGGTCGTCACTGCATTCTTTGGTGCACCTTTCTTCCTCTTCCTTATCAGACAACGGGAGGACGTGTGACCATACCAGTCCTTGAGGTATGCAATATCTCTGCAGGATATGGCAAACACAATGTTCTCAAAAAAATCCGGTTTCTTGTGCATGAACATATGTTCATTGGAATACTTGGGCCAAATGGTTCGGGAAAATCTACCCTGATGCAGGTTCTCGCACATGCATTAACTCCTAACGAAGGAGGAGTTCTCCTTCAGGGAGACGAGATAGATAATCTCTCTGAAAGGGAGTTTAGCAGAAGGTTAGGGCTTGTACCACAAGAGAGTGGAATCCCGTTTGCCTATTCGGTGTATGATATCGTAATGATGGGGAGAAACCCCCATATCCCCCGGTTCAGGCAGCCATCAGAGGAAGATCACAATATGGTAACAAGGGCATTGGAACAGACAGGAACTCTTGAGTTTTCTACCAGATCCATAACTTCACTAAGTGGAGGAGAGCGGCAACGAGTTCTCATTGCCCGAATCCTTGCCCAGGATCCCTCTTTGCTCCTCCTTGATGAACCATTCGCTCACATCGATCTGCATCACCAGTATGAGTTAATCAGACTGATTCGGGATACGACAAAGGATAAGAAAGCGGTAATCGGGGTGTTTCATGACATCAACCTTGCAGCATCCTTTTGTGATCACCTCATCCTGCTTCACAAAGGAGTGATACAGGCAATGGGAACACCATGGGAAATATTACAGGGCCCTTTGCTGGGAGAAATATTTGAGATATCACCAGTAATAGGGGATAATCCAATCACCGGTGCACCATATCTCTACATCACAGAAAAGACACCAGATTCCAAGGTGCACACCGATAAAATTTTCCTTATCTCCGGTGGAGGAACCGGCGCTCCGGTGATAACAACGCTTACCAAGGCAGGGTATACAGTAGAGTGTGGGATACTTTCAGAAAATGATGCAGACTGCCAGGCTGCAAAACGCTATGGACTGGAGGTAATTACCGAGCCCCCATTTTCACGTATTTCTGCTGAACATGAAGATCTTCTCTCCCTGCAGATTAAGAGGGCTGACCAGATAGTGGTGACCGCAATGCCGATAGGATGGGGAAATTATCCTAACATCAGGGTTCTTGAAAACGTGGCTCCAGAAAAAATAATTCTGATGCTGCCTGAATCAGAACAGATAATCCCGGATTTTACCGGTGGTGCTGCCACAAATATGGTTGTCCGTCTTCTTGAGGCAGGAGCAAGACGTGCTTGTTCGATATCCGAAGTATGCGAACTTCTACGTAATCAGGGGATAGAAAATCATGGAGAGATCAACCATACCGTTACATGAGCCTTGTCATCTGACCGAACCGGGTACCTCAATTGGCTCCCCTGAAAGCAGTTAAAACCTCACAGCGTGCCAATTGCGGGACCCAAAGCAGAATGGATGAAAACGAATATTTCACACAAAATTTCTCAAAATTTTGTATTGGCTATCTTACTGAAGTTCCATAAGTATTACTCATCCGATAGAAGGTAAGAAAGGTATATGTATACTGACAACTTATTTTGTTATATGGCAAAATTTTTTGGTTTGGAACCAAAGTCAAAGACACAGAAAGTTGCCGAAGAATTTGAGAACCGGATTCGTATCAGGTTACATAATAAAAGCCTGCTTGGAAAAGTGTATACTGATATCGCTGATGACCAGTGGGCAGTCGCGGTAGCCTACAATCAGGTCCCTGAACCTGGCCTCTGGGGAACGGAGAATGTTCTTGAGATCAGGTATACCTATGATCCTGCCTCAGAGCCATTAGTGAAAAGACTTGAAACGTCAGAAGGTGAGGAGAAAACGTTTCCTGCAGAACCTTTTGACTCCCCTGATGCCTTTGTTATCTGGGCACTGAACCAGGAACGCACATTGATACAAAGCCCCAACTAAAAACCAGTCACTTCAAATATCTGGAAGCATGATGAGCAAAGTGATAAGAAAAAGTCAGGAAAAACCATCCCTCTCTTTTAATAGAAATGTCTTATTCTGACATGGGTGCCATAAGCTGCACCGATAAATGCTTTCAGAAAGGATACGTCCAGATATACTGTGGAAATGGGAAAGGGAAGACTACCGCTGCACTGGGACTCTCCCTTCGAACCCTTCTCTCTGGTGGATCAGTGTATTTTGCTCAATTTTTCAAGGGCATTGAAACCGCAGAGCAGGGACTGTGCACCCAATGTGACCGGTTTGTCATGGATCAGTTCGGAACCGGGAAATTTATTATGGGGGAGCCAGGCAGTGAAGATATCAGGGCTGCGAAGAGAGGGTTTGATTTCAGCAGAGATGTCTTGTCATCAGGGTTCTTTAATCTTGTCGTGTTAGACGAAATCCTCCTGTGCCTCTATTACCAGATGATTACGGCTGATGAAATCATCGGGATGATTCTCTCACGTCACAAAGGTGTTGAAGTGATAATGACCGGAAGAAGAGCCCCGCAGGAACTGCTGATGATCGCTGATCTGGTAACCGAAATGAAAAAAGTGAAACATTATTATGATCACGGCGTATGTGCCCGGAAAGGAATCGAATTTTGACGAATGGGATGACAAATTAACCACCATATCATCTAAGATACTCACCAATAGGAATCTTCATTCACTTACTACTCTGGGTGAGTGGAGAAGATGAGTCTTCAGATGCGGTGAGTTAAGGCTGTTATCATCATCTGATGCAGTTATCCGTAACTATCCAAAAATAGTAATGTATCCTTCATGATAATGTATCCTTATCGCCTAAAATTCCCATTTCTCGATATTTCTGGTCTCCGGGTTGAATACGATCCCAATCTCATAGATCTTCCGGGAATCTGATGCATACTTTTCAGCATATTTTTTTTCTTTTATCTGGGCAAGAGGGCTTTTTTCTCCGGATTTATCTATCCCCATCACTTTAAATTCAAAGATCCAGATTCCAGTTCTGCTTTTTACCGTCAGGTCAATCCTCCCTTTATTGGTTGTATCCTCCGGAATAACATCATAACCCGAACTTGCAAAGTAGGTATATACCACACTCGCATAATATCCTTCGAATCCTGATATCTGATTTTTCCTATAATTATCAGAAGGAATAGATGCAAAAAATGAATGAAAAAGATCTCGCAGTTTTTCTGTATTACCTGATTCAAGAATATTACGCACGGTAGGAGGGGGGACCTGATCATTATCATTCTGAATGAGCGTCAGAATCAACCGATTAAAGGACTCACGCACTTCACGGTTTGGGTAACCAAGAGTATACCAGGTTCCTTCATAAGAATTACTTACCACTGATCTGATTGTCAGGTATCCTGCCTGGAATAGAAGTGTTTCTATTCTGATATGTTCAGGATCAAATGATCCAAGTACATCATCTCCTGTTACAAGCCCATCATATTCTGCCGGAAGACGTGGTTTTAACTGCCAGAGTTTTAAGAGAAATGTCGGTGTCCCGGTTTCAAACCAATAGGGACGAAAAATTCCTTTTGAAAAGAACAACAGTATATCAAACGGGTTATAGACCGACTCACCAGTCCAGGAATATCCATTGTACCATCCCCTCACTTCATTTTTATCAAAGTCTTTGAGATGCCCGGCAAAAATAATTTCAAGATCCTTTTGAGTATATCCACATAACGCTGAATACCGTGCATCAAGGGTGATATCATCCAGATTATTTAGACCAGAAAAGATCCCGGTTTTTGCAAATTTTGATACCCCGGTCAGGAAAACGAATTTCAGGTACTGATCGAGTGGTTTAATGGCACCATAAAAATCTTTCAGATGATCTCGAAGTTCAGTTGCACAAGAAGGATTCGTGAGATTATCAAGGATCGGCTTGTCATATTCATCGACGAGAATTACCATCTGTCTGGATGTTTTTTGAAAAATTTGTGGAACTACCGATAATAACCGATCACCTGGTGAACCGGAAGTTACCTCTAACCCATATACCTCTTCCCAGGAATCCAAAATTCTTGATAATCGTTCATTTAAATTAGATACTGTCCTGAGTGATCCCCCGGCAAAATCAATTCGAAGGACAGGATGCGGTTTATCAAAGTTCCATCCGGAACCTGGTGAATCGAGATGCAGTCCGGAAAAAAGTTCACGTCTTCCGGAAAATGCACAGTCAATGGTATCAAGAAGCAGACTCTTTCCAAATCTTCGAGGGCGGGAGAGAAAATAGTATTTACCTCCATTTACCAGATCTGTTATGAATGGAGTTTTATCCACATAGGTATATCCACCCGTGATTATCTCTGAAAAAGACTGAATACCAATGGGAAGTTTTTTAAGTTGCATAGATTTTTCGCTTTTAGCACTATCGATCTGCGATGTAATATCCTATGACACATATAGTGTTAAACGTTGGTACCGCTTTGGGAAATTTTTTCCGCCAGGATTGAAGGGATTATGACCACCCGAAAACCCCCGGATCCGGGTCCTTGCAACATTCAGGTCAGAAATCCAGGGAGGATATGATAGGGTGCTAGAGATTCCTGGAGAGTCTCCGGTTAAGATTCTGAATGAATAGTTTTGAAAACCCCAATGGTGCCCATTGGGGGCCCTAGTGCGAGACAGATGAAAAAGAGTTTTTCATAAAAAAGTGAAGCATTACCCTGCCTTGAAAAGGGAGGCAACACATAATAATCAGGTAGAAAAGCGCCATTTTCCTGCTCGTAATCAAATATTTGGGCTCTTTTAAGAGTTCAAAATGTTACAGATGGAAAAATGAAGGAGGCTTACCCCCTTCAGGATTTTTCCCATGCATACTCTCATAAGGTTCCCGGATAAGATATTATCTGATTTATGCGATTCTTCAATACTGCCGGCCCGGTCAACCATCGGGATCATTATACCCTCCCACCCCTTTCCAGAATAAATCTGGAAGAAATAACCAGCCTGATTCATCAAAAGAAATATTTTATCCTTCACGCTCCCCGTCAGACTGGAAAGACCTCCTGCCTTTTAGCTCTTCAGAATCATCTAAATACGGAAGGGACATTTTTTACTTTGTATATAAACGTAGAAGCAGGGCAAACATCCAGAGACGATGTTAAACGTGGGATTCAGACCGTCATAACGCAGATGGCAACACGTACGCTAGATACTTTTGGTGACTCATTCTTTATGGACCGGAGTAGAACCGCAATTGCAGATTATGGCGAGGACATTGCTTTTGAGACGTTATTAACCCTTTGGTGCAGAACCTTGAAAAAACCTCTGATTCTTCTTATCGACGAAATTGATGCACTGGTTGGTGACTCATTAATATCTGTCCTCCGGCAGATTAGATCAGGGTACGATAAACGACCAGAGGGATTCCCATCTACCGTCATCCTCTGTGGAGTCCGGGACATACGGGATTATCGTATTCACTCATACTCCGGGAAGAGTGTTATAACCGGGGGCAGTGCTTTCAATATCAAAGCTGAGTCACTCCGTCTTGGAAATTTCTCATTCGAGGATATCCAGACCCTTTTCCTTCAGCATACTGAAGAAACCGGACAGATATTTGAAGAGTCTGTTTTTTCGCAGGTGTGGGATCTTACCTCCGGCCAACCATGGCTGGTGAATGCTCTCGGATATGAGATCTGTTTTAGGATACCTGAAGGAAAGGATCGGAACCGAACTATTACTCCTGACTTAGTTATCCAGGCGAAGGAGAATCTGATTCTCCGTCGGGAGACACACCTTGATCAACTCACTGATAAGCTCAAAGAAGAGCGAGTCAGAAGGGTTATCGAACCAATACTGGCTGGTGATTCGTTTGAATCCGGATTTTTGTCACCAGATGTAGAATATGTGCTGGATCTCGGACTTATTCAGCAGGAAAAGAACGGAGAGATAGCCATCGCCAATCGAATCTACCAGGAAGTCATCCCCAGAGAACTCTCATGGAATGCCCAGATGGGAATGGCATTGAAACAATCATGGTATCTCACCCCTGACAAGCGACTTGATATTGCGACATTACTGACTGCATTCCAGCAGTTCTTTCGGGAACATCAGGAGAGTTGGGTAGAAATTTTTCAGTATAAAGAGGTAGCCCCCCAACTACTCCTCATGGCATTTCTCCAGCGGGTCGTGAACGGGGGAGGACGTATCGATCGGGAATACGGCCTTGGCAGGGGGAGAGTTGACCTCTATGTTGCATGGCCGGTCTCGACTACCCTATGGCAGCGGGTGGTTATTGAGATGAAGATAATCAGGGGAACCCGTGAAAAGACCATTCAGGATGGGCTCGCCCAAGTATATAGGTACGCTGACCGATGTGGTGCTGATGAGGCCCATCTCATCGTATTCGATCAGACACCCGGGAAAACCTGGGACGAGAAGATTTTCAGAAGAGAGGAGAAGTATACCGGGACACCTGACATCTCACGCTCATTTCCAGTTACCGTATGGGGAATGTAATCTCTCCAGAGTTCCCACCAAGGTGGAACCCATATCTCCGGGGATTATAGAAGAAGACAGTATTCAGATATATTTTTTAGAGTGATAAATACGTTTTATCGTATTGTGATGATAGTATTATGCAATTGCTTTAAAAATAATTATTTTCAAAAATTGAGAGAAATACTATTGTCACACCTCATGATCCAGAGAACCTTCTATCAGCAGTAAGGAGAACCCTTGAAAAAAATAATTAATATCAAAGGGGGTTCAAATTCTTTTAAATTATTCAGATAACTGTAATAACTCGTCGATTTGATACATACATTAGATATTTAGAAAAACACTTTAACACCTTCAAAAATAAGATTGAGAGCAGAGCAGGTTTATCAATGAATCATCCAACAACCCAGTTCCCGATATTTCGCTGTACCGGATCAAAGGCAACCCCGATACAGATGATCTCCCTGCCATCAGCTCGCCAGGCATCCATATATCCTTTCGTTTGGATCTGCTCTAATGCTTCTTCAGCAGTCCCATTGAGTTTAAACTCAATGATGTAAATCCGGTCAGGTGTTCCCAGCACTGCATCAATACGCCCTTTATTCGTGCTCACCTCAACTTCGACCTGCAGACCGAGCAACCGGAGGGTAACAAAGAGGATTGTCTGATAGTATTTTTCATGTCTTATGGTGATAGTATTTGGAACACCGGCAAAAAAGGCATGAAGAACGGAGAAAAATCCATCAAGATTATTGGATTTCAGATGCCTCCCCAGGTGGATTAGTTGTTCTCCAACCCGTTCTTTTTCAAGGCCACTGTAGGAGTCGATAAGATACGCACCAAAAGCCTGCTCAACTTCACGGTTTGGAAAGCCTAGTTGATACAGCCGGATATCACCTTCAAGTTCAGAACTGATGATAGTCAGATAACCGGTCTGAATAAGCAGTGGGGTAGGGCTTAGACGGTCAACATCATAAGCGGTAAAAGCTAATTCAGTCACCGGATCCTGAAGATATTCAGCGAGCGAATAGTCCTGTGTCCGCATTACATCTAGCAGAAACGTGGGAGTGCCAGTCTCAAACCAATAGTTTGAAAATTCCTCTGAATCTAAACATTTCATGAGCGAAACAGGATTGTACACCGTTTCAGCAGAGTAATGGAACCGGTACCCGTTATACCAGGACTTGATTTTAACCAGGATTTCCGCATAACTCATCCCTTCTTTACTGGCTAATTCGGTTATTTTAGGAGCAAAGTTTGTTTCCAGTTCCGCTTGAGTATATCCAAGAGCGGCCCCATATGGTGCAGCCATGGTAAGATCGGTAAGATTATTCAGATCAGAGAAGATAGAAACCTTTGAGAACTTACTCACTCCGGTCAATAACACAAACCGCTGATACGGCTCTGTTGCTTTGATAACGGCATAAAAAGCCTTCAGGGTTTTGAGTATTTCATTGACCTGAGGGTTTGCAGTGTTACTCAGGATCGGTTTGTCATACTCATCAACCAGGATGACAACTTTCTCGCTAGAGGATGAGATCCGTTCGATCAATTCCTGGAACCGTTCTTCATAACTTGCCCGCTCAAGTTGGATGCCAAATTCAAGGGCAACGGTATCAATACGGTTTTTTAAAAACTCCTGAAGATCATGAGCAGTATTGACTTCTTTGGGACCAAGATCGATATGGATAATCGGATAACGATCCCATTTTAGAGGTTTATCATAAATAGACAGCCCCTGAAATAGTTCTTTGTGCCCAAGAAAAAAAGATTTCAAAGTGGAGAGGAGAAGAGATTTACCAAAACGGCGAGGGCGGGAGAGGAAGTATAAACCATACGGTTGGGAAACAAGATTATAGACATATTCAGTTTTATCCACATACAGATACCCACCTTTGATGAGTTTTTCAAAGGTATAGATACTGGTGCTCATCGGTTTCATGTAACCCGCCCTATACGAAATTGGTTCTCTCCGGGGATAAACACAGTGCTTATTCAATCAGCAGTAATCCAGATAAAATTCCCGATATTTCGCTCTACCGGATCAAAGGCAACCCCGATACAGATGATCTCCCTGCCATCAGCTCGCCAGGAATCTATATACCCCTTTGTGCGAATCTGCTCCAGTGCTTCTTCAGCAGTTCCATTGAGTTTAAACTCAATAATGTAAATCCGATCAGGTGTTCCCAGCACTGCATCAATACGCCCTTTATTCGTGCTCACTTCAACTTCGACCTGCAAACCAAGCAGGCGAAGGGTAACAAAGAGGATTGTCTGATAGTATTTCTCATGTCTTAGGGTGATAGTATTTGGAACACCGGCAAAAAAGGCATGAAGAACGGAGAAAAATCCATCAAGATTATTGGATTTCAGATGCCTCCCCAGGTGGATTAGTTGTTCTCCAACCCGTTCTTTTTCAAGGCCACTGTAGGAGTCGATAAGATACGCACCAAAAGCCTGCTCAACTTCACGGTTTGGAAAGCCTAGTTGATACAGCCGGATATCACCTTCAAGTTCAGAACTGATGATAGTCAGATAACCGGTCTGAATAAGCAGTGGGGTAGGGCTTAGACGGTCAACATCATAAGCGGTAAAAGCTAATTCAGTCACCGGATCCTGAAGATATTCAGCGAGCGAATAGTCCTGTGTCCGCATTACATCTAGCAGAAACGTGGGAGTGCCAGTCTCAAACCAATAGTTTGAAAATTCCTCTGAATCTAAACATTTCATGAGCGAAACAGGATTGTACACCGTTTCAGCAGAGTAATGGAACCGGTACCCGTTATACCAGGACTTGATTTTAACCAGGATTTCCGCATAACTCATCCCTTCTTTGCTTGCTAATTCGGTTATGTTAGGAGCAAAGTTTGTCTCCAGTTCCGCTTGAGTATATCCAAGAGCGGCTCCATATGGTGCAGCCATAGTAAGGTCGGTAAGATTATTCAGATCAAAGAAGATAGAAACCTTTGAGAACTTACTCACTCCGGTCAATAACACAAACCGTTGATACGGCTCTGTTGCTTTGATAACAGCATAGAACGCCTTCAGGGTTTTGAGTATTTCATTGACCTGAGGGTTTGCAGTATTACTCAGGATCGGTTTGTCATACTCATCAACCAGGATGACGACTTTCTCACCATCTGCCGCGAGAGAGAGAATTAATTCACGAAACCGGCTTGTCGCATCAGGGCTGGACAATTGAATCCCATGGATATCTGCCTGTTCATTTACTGCAGCACAGAGTGTCTGATCAAGTTGCAAGGCCGATTCTGCCTTCCGGTCCCCAAGATCGATATGGATAATCGGATAACGCTGCCATTTTAGAGGTTTATCATAAATCGACAGACCTTTGAACAGTTCTTTGTGCCCAAGAAAAAAGGACTTCAGAGTCGAGAGGAGAAGAGATTTGCCAAAACGGCGAGGGCGGGAGAGGAAATATAAACCATACGGTTGGGAAACAAGATTATAGATGTATTCAGTTTTATCCACATACAGATACCCACCTTTGATGAGTTTTTCAAAGGTATAGATACTGGTGCTCATCGGTTTCATAATACCCTCTTTATAGAAATTCGTTCTCTCCGGGGATAAACACAGTGCTCATTCAATCAGCAGTAATCCAGATATAATTCCCGATATTTCTCTTTACCGAATTAAAGATAATACTGATACAGATAGAAATGATATACTTATACAAGGGAGGAATTAGAGATGGCAGCAGAAGCAAACACGGTTATTAAAAAGGCGACGGATATTCTCACCGCAATGAGCAGAGATGAGGAAGAGAGACTAAGATATGAAGCAAGAGGACAGTTTTTATTTGATCAGCAATACACATTGCAAGCTGCAAAAAGAGAGGGAAGAGATGAGGGAATTACCATAACTAAGAAGGAAATGACCCAACGATTAATATCAGAAGGGATGGACGATCAATTCATCCTGAAAATCACAGGGTTGAAAATCGAAGAAATACAATCAATCAGAAATGAAACTTAAAAACCCTCCTTACCAGATCTAAAATTTTTCGTCCCGATATCCATACCAATGAATGCAGATACCTGATGTGGTGTCTGAAGATAAATCCTGTATTTACGTAATAAAATTCGAGCGATCAGGTGAATCCTCCGATCTGGTTGTCAGGCATTATCCGGAAGATGATATGTTGAAGACGCAGCAATTGCCCGGAGAATAGAGAACGGAACCAAACCGGGCAATGAGAAAAGCAACCAATCATCTCATGACCATGAGCAAAGACCTGGTTATCGATTCTGAGATGTCAGTTGAGGCGAAGTATCATCAGATTTTTGCTATAGCCCCCCTTTTGCCAGGTGTGAACCAGACAAATCAACCGCTCTCAAGCTCTTCCATTTCGCGTAGATATCGGATTACCCGCCCATTACAGGAAAAATACCGGTAGGTCTCTATTTATTACAGGGGAATCAGTAAAAATAGATAAAATACGGAGATTTACCGGGAAAACCCGCGAAAAAGGCACATTATCGAGATATACACCATTTTTAGGGGGATTTGAACCATCCATATAGCGGGACGCTATGCTCAGATCATACCCTTAAATGATACAAAAGTATGGGTAGAAATCAGGAGGTGATAGCGGGTCATGGCGATGGGGTTTATATTGGAAGGATTGGGAAATTACCGGTTTTCCGAGAGGGATTTATATGGGGAGGTGTAATTGACTAAACGGAGACCGGATTGAGGTGGAGTTCGCAAGTAACAGACAAAAAAAATCAACAGAATTAAAAAGCGGGTTGCATCCAAAAAAAATAAACAGGATATACCCCTCATTTTTTCATTTAAGGCTTGAAAAGAATGATGTTGGTATTAAACAAGTACATGATAACAAAAATTGCGAAAAAAAGAAGTATTCCGGAATTATTCACATTATTATGCACATTCTGAACAAGTAATACCTAGCGATGAGCAATCAGGAATATATTTTGCATCACCGGGTTTATCTTTGGAACTGTATTTCGTGCAATCTGCAGAAGCACTATGAGCATGACCTAATTTCCAGTCAATATTATTCCAAAACGGACTTGTCCAGAACGGAGAGTTTTCCGATGAATTTATGTAAAATATTTCTGGCTGGCAGTGATACTGCTTGGTTGGGGATGTCCATCCAGAGCCAGTGAACTCATTCCACGGAAGACTTTTCGAGCGAACGGGAATAGTCATAGTCCCAGCAGTATTGTTATAGGAAAACTGTGCAATACACGTATCTTTATTGTTAACCTTTCCACATCGACAGATATTACCCATATATACGGGTACTATTGCTCCACCTCCACTATCTCCAGAGAATCCATCAACTAAAGAACATCCGGTTGTGACATCACCACTCACAAAAAATTCCACATCATTATAATCATTATCTCCCCCACCCATGTAATCTTCAAAGGATACAAGGTACTTATGATGTGTCCCAGTACTATTTTTCAGAGTAATTGCTGCATGGATATAATTATCCGAATTTCGTGATGCCGGACCCGTCAGATAGAGACCTTTTTCAGTTTCACCATCAAATGCATTATCAGCGAAGATTAACTCTGTCCCAACAGGAAAACTCCCAAGATTCCAGGTTGTACCAAATGGTGTGCCAGTACGGCCATCTGGCATTTCTCCTTTTGACCAACCCAGTTCTTTGTACCTTGGCTGAACTAAATAGAACATATTTTTATATCCTGCGGAAGAGTAGGCAAAATCTATTATAACGTCTGTTGTTGCATCAGTAACACACAATTTCGCTCCCACTCCCCCCTTATCTACAGGAATGGGGACAGTTGTTGTAGGAGTTGGTGCCATTGTCGGAGTAGGGGTTGGACTTGTAACCGCCCCCATATCAATAAACCACGTAGGATCTTCTTTCCCAACTTTATCATCATCAATAATAACCTTAAAGTCACCAACTCCCTTTTCAGCACTTTTTACCGCTCCGCCAAGCGATGCACTATAGGGAATATCGCCAAAATAAATATCCATTGCCCTTGGTTTTCCCTGACCCGTGTTCTCATACTCAATTGCACTAACGGGTCCTGTAAACAGAAAACCAAGTACAAATATTATTAGAACACAAAAATTACAATAATTTCGAAGTCGTTTTCTCATTTTTATCATCTCATATTTCAATTAGGAACCATTCTGTACCATATAACTACAACATCACCATTTTTCATACTAGTAGCATCATTATAAGAAGTGCTCATTTCAGGAAGGGTACAAATTTCCTCCCTTGAAAGACCGGAGAATTCTTCAGCAACATAGAAACGAGTCCCTTTAACCTGAATACGCTCAAACGGGGTTCCATTAGGGTACTCAGTCGTGAGCCAGTAATTTAGTGTACGAGGATCAATCATATCTCCCCCTTCATGCCGAACCACAACCACAAATGAATCGCCCGTGCAATCAATACATGATGAACTCAGTACAGCCTTTTCTTTAGCTTGTGGGGGAGGAGTGGAGGACATAAAAACCCCGACAATTCCAATACCGGCGATTACAATCGCAACCAATAGGATTGCTCCAATGATTTCAGATACAGCTCTTTCAGTTTTCATAATAACTACCCACACGTTGCTTTTTCACTTTTTGATCTTCCCAGCCACCAGACAACCTGATTCGAGAAATTAACGCGAACGAGATCTATTTCTGAACCAGCAGATGAAAAAGACTCTCTGGTCCCGTTAGTATCAGATCCATCAAAGTAATTCCAGGGTTTACCACTTTTATGAACTGGGATTGAGTAACTACCAGAGGTGAGATTATAGGTAAATTCAGCCAGACACATATCACCGGCACATTCACCCATTCCACACATAACAACCCTTTTTAATTTCGGAGTTAATTCACCAGTAGGATCCAGGCATCCCTGAGGATTATTTTCTCTCACGCAGGGGCTATCCCGTATTTCATCCTTAAATTCAGCTCTTGTCATGGGAGACTTAAAAGGAAAATATCTGACATCTATACCTGTTGGATTTGAATCGCTAGAAAACCTGAACCGAAGTGATTCTCCACTCTTCCAAGTATCAGATGTTGTCCATGTTTCCCTACCAGATAAGCTACTATCCCCAATATCAGTGAACATACAATCTTCTGGGGTGCTATCATAGACCCACCAGGGATCTATCTGTTCAATCTTTCCATCATCTGTATAAAGATAGAACTGGATTTTTACTCTTTCTAACGACTCACCACCACCATGATACATAATGACTTCATACGTGCCAGATTGATCGCACCTTACACAATACGAACTAATTGATGCCTTAGGGGTCTCTTCAGGCGGTGGAGTCGAAAGAAGGATCACCCCGAGAATACCGATACCTCCCATTACAACACCGATCAGAATGACTGCCCCAATTACTTCAGATACGGCGTTTTCATACTTCATTATCCTGCCCCCCTTTGGCAATCACTCTGGTTGCCCCAAAAGAATATATATTTTTTCATTCATCATTAAAATCTCTACTCAAAAAAATAAAAAAAATCTCACAACCCACCATATATCAGAAAAAAACGGCACTAGTTAAAACAATATTTAGATTCCCAAATTAATATATTGTTGACGCATGGATAAACAGGTCAAAAATTCATAGATTCTATAAGATTGAGGATTTGGAACCATAAACAGATAGAGCAATTAATCAACATCTGTCCCAAATTGGTTCATCGCCAAAGTAACTTCACCCCCTGAAGGAAGGGAATACAGTATCATTACCGAATCGACAGGTTGCCCTGCTGAAGGATTTGATATGCGAATAGAATCTCCATTACGAAATAGTATCCCATCTGTAGGGGGAGAAATAAAGATATCGCCTGCCATTTGCTGTTTTACCCCCCAAGATGTTTGTTCAGTAGGAATCCCATTAACAAGTATCCTGATACCAGATAACGTTAACGAATCTCCCCCATTGTGACAAACATATAAAGCACCACAATTTACGAGATCAGAACAGATTGAACCCAGACAGTTCTCCATGCATCTTGATACCTCCTGACTATGATGTTCTGATTTATACTCAGGGTTTTCAGAATAATCTTTCCAGATACAGTTATCTTCACACGTCCTATTATCAAAAGGATGACATTGAAATGAACCCCTAATGCAGGGAAATTCAACGTCATCAGCCCCAATAGTTTCATTACAAGCCATACTTAGCTTTACATGAGGGACTTGAACAGGTTGGAGAGTGGGCAGATAAATTGCAGCAAAAATTCCAAATGAACCCACTAAAACACCAATAAGTAAAATTGCACCAATAATTTCAGATATCGCTTCCTCCTTACACATCAGAGAGCTCCACTCTGCATGACAAGAGAGACTTCAGATTCACTATAATCAAGAATAAATTTATTACCACCGGGATTTGTAAGATAATTCTGAACTGCAGTCCTACAATCAGATGCACCTACAGAACCAATTGTTATTGGATCGCATGAACTTGAAATCGTATTTGCAGCTAACTCTCCAATAACAATATTCGCAGAATAGGGTGGAGATGACGGCAAATTCGGGGCAGTATCATCGACAATTCGGAAGTTATACATCCACCGACTGTATTGCCCAACCAGAGGATTTTTATCTGCATTATCTGATAACGTTTTATTAGTTATCGTCTTTATCTGATCAAACCCACGCTTCCATAACTGGGTAGTCTCTTGCATTTTTTCCTTTTCTCTAGAGGTGAGAGCCCTATCTTCACGATAGGTTGAATTAATCACACGTGGGTCATCTGGAATAAACTGGAGCCAGATCGCTCGTGCATTCGGCTCTTCTCCTTCTCGCATCTTCCATAATGAAGAGGTAGTTGCCGGCATAGAACCAAAATCAGAAGTAAGTGAAGAAGATCCGTTGAAAATGTTCTGATTTATCTGATCAACTTTTGCAAAAATCTGTGCACTTACTGAACCACTTATATCTTCGGTATCAGTGATTCTTATATTATTGATACTAGCCTTCAGATTGTATTCACCGGTACTAATATCTCGAATCGGTGTCAATGCAATAGAAGGTACTAACAATACTGATGATCCACCATCTGCAGGTTGATTTAAAAACAAACCACCCATTTCATAAAGAAGATTCTGATTAACCCAGTACCGGTTACTTGATTCATATTGGAAGGCACCAATCCTTGGGGGAAAGTAGTCAACTTTAGTAGTTATCGCCTGTGGAGTGTATTGATCCGAAGGAATTGACTCGGTTGGATTAATTAAAAAATAGTCAGATGTATTGTTAAGTATAACATCATTATCTTTGAGGATATTATAGGTATAGTTTCTACCAAAGGTCAGATTTTCAATTAGAGTTTTTTCTGAAATAAAGATACCATGATCTGGTGATAAATTATCGAAAACCTCCAGAACCAGATCATATGATGATAAATTATAATACAAAACTATTGATTGATTAGCCGGACCCATTGGATCACTACTGATATTCAAATAAACATGAGGAAGTGTAAAGTCAGTAACTCCAAGATTATTATTTAAAGAGTACCTTCCTTTCGTTGTGAGATTATAAAACCGATCAGAAATGGTAAAATTTATTGGAACAACCGGACAACGATCAGGTGAATCGCATTGAATTTCTAGCAATGGATTGGTTGTTATTAGAGGAAGATTTCCTTGTTGAGTTATTGGCGGGGGGATTACAGGAGGAAGGTTTGAAAGGTCAATCATATCGCCGTTAACCATCACTGATAAGAAATCATTTTGCTCATTTACCATCAGTGTCCCACTAGCCTCAATAAATGAACTTACCGGTAAAATACTAAGAGCACCTGAACCTACCGATGATAAAGTACCTAGTTCGAAGGATCGGGCAATAGGCAGGTTTATTTTATTGTTTATGATTAACCCATCGATATCAGACTTCAGGCTGATAAACTCTTGAGTAATATATTTCATATGGGAGATCTCTGCATCTCTCCCCTGTATTGGAACCACGTACAACAGGTACATGGAAAATAATATCGTAAGCAGGGCAACTATCATGAGAAACCCAATCACCTCCGATAGCCCCGGCTCTTTTTCTTTCCCCACCATTAAACGTGTAACATATCTCATTAATCCCAATTAACATTACCGGGAACCACCCGCAAAACCCCCTCAATGTCCCTTCCGGCATCCAGACCGGATTAATGAATGACGAATCAAAAGTAACTCCTCCAATGAACGGGCATTATTAAATTTCATCCAGGAAATCAGGAAATCATCTTTATCTTGTCATTTAAGAGAATAAGTTTCGTGAGCTCAAGAACATGTATCTCAAGCACATCTGTCAGCCTAATGCCATGAACAGGGTCAATCAGATGAAATAAAAATAGAAATCATCACATTCTATCATATCAGAGTCAAGAATAATAATTAAAATCGTTTTATTGAGATCGCAATATCGCTCACCACATACAATCTGCGAGGTTAATAGACGTGACCAGTTAAAGAGAACCCTCTCTTTCATCGCAGCATAATCAGTCAGTTGAACCTCAATATCTATTAGATAACCAGCATCAGTAATTGCCCTGACATCCAGAATACCCACTTTATCCTCAAAAAATTCAGGAAGGAGGTTTGGATCTTTTACCTGTACATGGGTAATATTCTCTTTGAGAATTGACTTCAGCAGAGAGATTAATACTTTTTCATTATTTTGTCCCCAAAGAGCCGTCGAAACGAATACCTACCTTCGGAGACATAGATATGAATCTCCCGAATGGAATAATCCGGGATGGGACCTTAAAAGGTGTCATTATATAATATCCATCAATAGTGCCCCACATTCATTCAAACGAGAGCAGATTAATTATTGCAAAAAAATAAAAGCAAATCAATAAATCCAGATCTATTGACTTTGTCTGAAATATGACGAATAAGATACCACGAAAATTGAGAATACTATAAGATCCTATCCAGACCAGAAAAATCCTTGAATGCCAGCCACCAGACAAACCCCTGTTTTTAGCAAACCGAAGGAGAAACACCAGGACATGATTAATTGATCAAACCAGGAACATTCTGGCAGAAAGAAAACCTATCCGATGATGGGGCGGATAATACACGGAAAAACAGAAATAAGGGAAGGTTACCCAGAAGCAACCTTGGTATCGCCCTTCTTCCATAGTTTTGGAAGATCCGGACTCATATAGGAGATCCTATAAATTTTTTCCAGTTACGCCATAATCCCTGAACGATGAAGGGCATCCTTCACCATCTGCAACTCAATCTCAATTTTATTGAACCGGTCATTTATTTCAGTCTTTAGATCTGTGCGCAACGCGTGAGTTTCTTCGACCGTGCGATCCTGCTTTTCAAGCATCTTCTCTTGTGTTGATTTGATACTCCGGATTGCAGGAATGCCCTTGTCAAGTTGTTCGACCTGCATAAGATGCATATAGTCTAAAACCGCAATGACCCTTTTTTCATATGGTTCGATGGTAACAGTAGTGACAAGAGCATGTGGCGGAAATTCATTCTGAATAATTTTTGAAAACTCACCAATAGTCTCATCATCCCCTTCTGCATAAATAATAACCTGTTGTATATTATCAGGGCCAAATGAGTTAATTGCAGAAAACCCATAAACCCCTTCAGAAAGAGCCATATTCAAGAGGAAAACCCTGTAACCAACCTCATGAACAGAATTTCCCGATATGACAGCCCTAATCTTCATAGTAATACATTATTAGTAAGACTATACATTATTTTTGTCAATATGCAGACATATGAAATCATTGATATTGATGTTATTCATAATTTCGTCAGACAAATGCAAGTTATAGTTCCAACCCGTACCTGAGCTGGCTATTAACCCATTAAAAACCTAACCTTAGTACTCAGGGAACATTATGATCACTCAGTATATCACAACACCCGAAGGCCTCATTGAGACTGAGGATTATCAGCCGGGAACCTGGGTGAAAGTGGTAAACCCTACCGAAAAAGAGATCGCTTCTCTCGTATCGCGGTTCGATATGCCCATTGACTTCCTGACCGACCCCCTTGACGTGGATGAACGGGCACGGTTTGAAGTCGAAGACGGAAATACCCTCATCCTTATCAGATCCGCACGACGCGAACCTGAAGAAGCAGCCATCCCCTATATTACCCTTCCGATAGGTATCATCCTCACTCCGGATCTTATCATTACCGTCACCCTCACCGAAGTTGATGTCATGGAAGAGTTCCTCTCCGGATGGGTCAGAAACCATGACACCCGGCAGAGAACCCGGTTTGTTCTCCAGCTCTGTTACCGGACAGTGCTTCGGTTTTTACGATACCTGAAAGAGATCAACCGCATGACCGGGACAATAGAACGCAACCTGCACCGGTCCACAACCAATGATCAACTTCTCGGCCTCTTTAACCTGCAGAAAAGCCTGGTCTATTTCACTACCTCACTCCGCTCCAACTCACTGATGGTTGAAAAATTCTCATATCAAAGCGTCCTTGACATGACCGATGATGAGCATGATCTCTACGAAGAGATGGTCATCGAGAATAAACAGGCACTTGAGATGGCAAATATCTATACATCCATCATTACCGGCATGACGGGAACTTTTGCCTCAATCATCAACAATAATGTCAATGTCGTGATGAAACTCCTCACCAGCGTGACTATCCTTATCGCACTTCCGACCATGATCGCAAGTATCTACGGAATGAATGTGGACCTCCCGCTTCAGGGGTTTCCTTACGCATTCCCAGTTATCATGGGCACGGCTCTAAGTCTCTCTGCAATCGGTCTGTTCGTTCTCATCCGCTGGAAAGTGCTCTGAACACCAGTATCGATGAACTCTTTCTCTTTGACGATGAAGATAATACAGAGAACGATCATAATCCTGAAAAGAATCAGAAAAGAAAGTGAAAAAATGAAACTCGAACAATTAATTACCAGTCCACGCGATTTCTTTGCATCGCTCAACGAACAGCCCCCGTCACTGAAAGTGCCAATCCTCATCATGGCACTGATGGGAATATGTTCAGCAATAACAGGATATATGATGGGGGAACTTACCGGAAAACTTTTATCAGGAATGATGCAGGGTATCGGTATGATTACCGCTGTCTTTTCTGCGGTGAGTTCATTCTTCGGACCAGTTTTCATGTGGGTCATCGCAGCAGTGATATTTTTTGCACTTCAGAAATTTTTTAGTGGAACCGGATCTTTCAAGCGGGTAGCAGAGATCGCCGCCTATGGGATGATACCCTTGATTCTCGCGTCAATGATAGGGATCCTGCTCACCATGTATTTCCTGCCCATGATAGATGTCAGCCCGGTCACCAGCAGTGACCCTGACCAGATTAATGCAGCAGTCCAAAGCATGCTTGCAAACCCGGCTCTTCACCAGCTCTCACTCATCTCCTCACTGCTTACGATTATCCTCCTCATCTGGTCAGCAAACCTCTGGGCATTCGGATTTGAAATCTGCTGCGCACTTGACACAAAAAAAGCATTTTTAACAGCAGGGATTCCAGTCCTCCTGTTCATTATCTATATTCTCGTTGTCCAGTTCTATTTCACACCGGGAGCGATGACATGAGAAAATTACTTCATATCATTCTCATGATTCTGTTGGTATCACCGGCACTGGCAATTATTCCAGATGCAGAGGAAGCAGCAGCGCAGGTGCAGATAACAAACATATCCACCGATCCAGAGGTGCTGATGCCCTATGATATTGCAACCGTCACCGTCACAATCATGAATACCGGAACCGGAAGTGTAGCATTGTCAGGTGCAGATCTCCTTGACAAAGAGATCAGGGTTCTTTCTGATCATTACGGGAAGGTTGGCGCAATTGGTGGTGGAAACACGATGCAGTTCACCTTTACCATCCAGGCAGGTGGAAGATCTGGAATTTTTTACCCGGTGTTCTCCCTTGATTTCAGAGATGCCAACTTTTTAAGGAACCCAATTAAAGTAATTGTCCAGGAAAACCCGGTAGAAGTTGCTATTCTGAATAAACCTGATACTTTCACAACCGGAAAAAAGGATGAGATTATCCTTCATATCGGAAACCCCCGCGATAACCCGATTACCGGTGTTGTCGTAATCCCAACAGCTGCAAACCATGAAATAACCCCCACATCATTCTTTGCCGGAATTTTGCAGCCAGATGCATCACTGGATATCCCCTTTAGTCTGATCCCGGGATCTGATGACCCCGTCTCCTTCACTGTGCAGTACCAGAACGGAATCAATAAGCACGAAACAGTATTTACCCTGCCAATAAATCCGGGAATCAGCAAAAAAAAGGCAAACCCCATCCTCTCTAACGTGGTAATAGAAAAGGAGAAAGACTTCTGGAAGGTCACCGGTGATGTTATCAACTCAGGTCTTGAGACCGCAAACGCGGTTGAGATAACCTCAAAAAATCCTGCTGATCCAATATTTCCCTACAAGATCTACGCCATCGGAGCGCTGAAACCAGATGATTTCTCAAGTTTCGAACTGACATTCAAGACTGATGCCAATGCAACCGAAGTTCCACTCATCGCCAGTTTTAAAGATGATGACGGAAACCCGTTCTCAACAGAGACCATGATTGAAGTAACCGGTGGATCGCTGACCGACTCTTCCAATCAGGACGAAGGGCTATCAAATATGCTGATCATCGCACTGACCGGCATAATCGCAGTAGTCGTTATCGGAGTGGTCTTCTACTCACGGAGACGGAGATAGGCAATGGCCGATCCGGTCATTGAATTCAGGGACGTAACAAAAGTATACCCGCTCCCTTCAGGAGATGTACACGCCCTGGCAGGAGTGACGGTGAAGGTGATGCCCGGTGAGTTCATCGCCATCATGGGACCCTCAGGATCAGGGAAATCTACCCTTTTAAACATGATGGGATGCCTTGATATCCCATCTTCTGGCGAAGTATCCATCAGAGGAAAGAACATCAGGCAGATGTCAGATGACGATCTGACCAACCTGCGGAGAGACGAACTCGGATTCATCTTTCAGCAGTTCAACCTCATCCCGCTTCTGACTGCAATCGAGAATGTCCAATATCCCCTGATACTGAAGACCGGGACCAGAATATGCACAGAACGGTGCCAGGAAGTGCTCAGTTCGGTATCGCTCACTCCTGATCTCTGGAACCACCGGCCAAACCAGCTCTCAGGCGGGCAACAGCAGCGGGTCGCCATTGCCCGATCCTTGGTCAATGATCCCCCGATTCTGCTCTGCGATGAGCCAACCGGAAATCTTGACACCAAAACCGGAAAATCAATCATGGATCTTCTTCTTGAGCTGTGCACAAATCAGGGCAAAACAATAGTTATGGTAACCCATGATCCAAAGATAGCCGAATACGCCGCCAGGGTGATTCATATTGAAGATGGCCTTATACGGAGTGATACCTGATGGGAAACCGACGTCTCTTTTTCGGACTTGCGGTCAGAAATCTCAGGCTGCACTGGCTCCGGTCACTCCTTGCTGCAGTCGGAATTATCATAGGAGTGGTAGCAATCTCTTCTATGGGCATTCTTGGCAACTCTCTTGTCCTTTCAGTATCAGAATCACTGACAGATGTAGGCGACTCAATAGTAGTTACTCCACATACTGCATATCAGGGCCCCGGGGCAACCAGTACAGCAGAAAAGATAACAGAAAGACAGATAGAACAGATACGGCGTGCAGTCGGATCAAACGAAGCAATCCCGATCTATTCCGGAGGTGACCGGCTGAAGATCGGACGGGAGATAACGGTTGCATCAGTATACGGAATTGATCCCCAGGATATCCCGGTTCTCCTTGAAGTAGAGACCGGACAATATATCAGGGGAACATCAGGAGTTATGGTTGGATCAAAACTTGCTGCCGAATATAATATCAACGTCGGCTCTAATCTTCTCATTGGTGAGAAAGAAAATGGTGTGCGGGTATCTGGAATTCTTAAAGAGCGGGGAATGGGGTTTGACATTAATCCCGATTATGGGATTGTAACCTCAAACCTGTGGTACCGCAATTATTACGACCGGAGCGACTATGACATGGTTATCGTGAAAGTTAAGGATCTCAGCCAGATAGAGAAGATAAAGAACGCGGTTGAATCACAACTGAATAAACGGGAGACAAAAGTTGATGTTTACGATACCAGGATGATCCTTGATACCATCCTGACCACATTTGGAAGGATATCCACATTCACTACCGCTATAGGAGGGATATCACTGGTAGTGGCCGGTGTATCAATCTTTAATGTGATGATGATGTCAGTGATGGAACGATACAAAGAGATAGGCATCCTCCGCTCTATCGGAACGAAAAAATCAGAGGTTCGGAGCATGTTCATATATGAGGCACTCATCCTTGGAATAGGAGGAGCAGCGGTTGGCGGGGTGCTTAGTTTTCTTGGAGGATACCTTGCAATCGCGCTGATGCTTGGGGAAACCCGGTACCTCTTTGACTTTTCATCCATGATTCAGATTCCATTCGGCATGCTTTTTGGAGTTATAACAAGCATCCTTTCAGGAATATATCCATCCTGGAAAGCCTCAAACCTGAATCCGATAGAAGCGCTCAGACACGAATAACTTTTTTTTTAAAAAGAGAAAAGAGAGCCTGAAGAGAGCACTCGTTTACCAGATTCTGGCTCTGATACTCTCATTGCGATAAAGCAGGTTTCCGGGGCCGACATCAGGGAACGCGGCATAAAACTCATCCATGTTAAACGGTATGGCATTCACCCGGTACCGGTTCCAGGGGTGCTGCTCAATTAGTACCATATTACGCAGCTCTTCATCCCTGATATTTCCCCGCCATGCCTGTGCATACGCAATAAAGAACCGTTGTTCGTCAGTAAAAGACGGATTTGCGTCATCTACAGGTACAGAGATTTCATCACTCATATTCAGCAATGCACTAGAATCATCATTATCGTGAGAACGGGTATTCATCCATGCATCGTAGGCTACGATAAGCCCGCCAAGATCAGCTGCATTCTCTGAGAGCGTCCTGGTTCCATTAAGGTTCAGACCATCAAGAGCTTCCATCTCATCAAACTGAGTAACCAGCGGAAGGGTAACCCGATCAAACCGTGTCGAATCATCACTAGACCATAACGATACTTCGGTTCCATTCCAGGTGATTTTACGAAGCGGAGTGTCAAATCCGTGGACAATTTCATGGCCGATGATTGCACCTATTGCACCATAATGCTCAGCGTCATCAACTGCTGAATCATAAAATGGCGGTTGTAAAACCCCTGCAGGAAGGACAATCTTATTTCTGGAGGTATCGTAATATGCGTTCACCGAATGGGCTGAAAGATACCAGACATCAGGATCTGATGGAGTTTCGGCAATCAGAAGCCCGGCATAGTAATAATACGAGGTGATATTGAGGATATTGTCCAGATACGACTGATCAGAGATATCAAGGTTACTATAGTCTCCCCACCGGTCAGGATATCCAATCTGAATCCTCATCTCATCAAGCATGGCGGTAGCATTATCGCGTGTTCCCTGCTCCATCCAGCTCATATTGACAAGCCGTGTTCTGAAGGTGGATTTCAGGTTTTCAACAATTACCCTGACATCATCCTTCTCTTCCTGGGTAAAATACCGGGAGACATAGAGTTTTCCAACTGCTCCTCCCATCACCGAGTCCATGGTTGCAATAACCCGCTTCCATCTGGGTTCCATCTCCTGCTGACCAGATAAGACCCGATAATAGAAGTTAAAATTCTCCTGTTCAAACGCACGACTGGCGTAAGGCGCTGCAAACGCTAAAACCTTAAATGTCAAAAAGACCTTCAGATCCTCGACAGGCTCTTCATTGAGCAGATTTCCAACTGCACGAACATAGAGCGGCTGATACAGGTCAATCACCCCTAGATCGGTGCGGTTTACTGAAGTGAGTAGTCTGTCCCAGTCTATGCCCTCAGTCACTTCAGGTAACCGGGATACCGGACAGGGGAAGTATCGTCTATCAGGCTTGCCATACCCGTGAGATGGTGCAGCATCGGTTGCAAGACGGGTTTCAAGACGCAGGACGATTCGTGCATAATCATCAGCGAGTTCAGGGGAAGTGTTGGCCAGCATAAACATCCGGGCAACATGTCCTTTGAACTCGTCTCTGACACGCTGACTTTCAGTATCATCCCTGAAGTAATATTCACGGTCAGGGAGGGACAGACCACTCTGCTCGATTGTAGCTATCAGCATACTGCTGTTCCCAGGATCATCATCCGCATAAAAGGTGAAGAACGGCGTGACACCAAGTCCCATCAGGGAAATGGTCACATTCTGGATATCATCCCGGGAAGTGCTATCTGCGATCATATTCAGGTATGGCCTGACCGGCTCTATTCCAATCCGGTCAGCTAATTCTTCATCCAAAGCGGTTGAATAGAACGTACCTATCATAGCCTGTTCATACCCGTCATCCTTGTCTGGGTTTGCTGCGGCTTCTTCAATAATCGACCGGACCCGCTCATTGACCGAGTATTGCACCTCACTGACAGCGCTATAGGAGATCAGATCAGAGGGGACCGGGTTTCTCTCTATCCATTTTCCATTGGCATACTGATAGAAATCATCACCGGGATTGACAGAAATCTCCATATCCTCAATACTAATCGCATATACCGCACTGACAATAAGAAAGAGACAACTAATAACAGTCAGAAACGAAAGAAATTTTAATTTTTTATACATCGTTAAGAGATCTCCGATAAACTGATGACTATGATATCAGGCACTGTTCCTGAAAAAAACACCATATATTGTATACAGATAGGTCATAAAAAGTGATAGTCCCAAAATGACCGGTTTACAATCACCAAGGGATGATAACTAGAGGGTTACTTGAGAAAAATGCAACCTTCGCCCTTATATGGTAGAGAAGGTAAGTGTGTTACTATCACTTGACATATAGGTGTCATCACCATCATAATAGGCATACAGACCCACAATATTTGCAAAGCTCACCTGTATCGTAAACTCAAATCGTCCTTCTGAATCGGTAGAAGTCGTTGAAAAGGGCTCTGCCTGCTGTGCCCCCGGATACCCGGTTTCATCAAGGTTTATCGTTGCACCACGAATGCCCTTACCGTTAGCATCAGTTAGTCGCCCGGAGATGACAACATCATCACCTACCGAGGGGGTCGTCGTTTTTGTACTGATACTCAGTTTTGTTATACCAGGAACTGATGACTTTCCTGAAACAGACTCCGCTGTTGGAGCTGGTGTCGCAAGAGAAGGAGTCGTAGAGGAGACTGAAGAAGTAATCGATGAAGAAGGGGCGGGAGAGGTTACCGGTTTTATCACCGGATTTGACTCCTCCTCTGCAACGAATCTGATACCATTTGAAACCGAGCTTCCAGACGATGTCGATGCAGTGACACTGAAGAGATTATTCTTCATATCTGCAGGAACAGCCCACACAAAAAGCCCGTTCTCATCCGGCTTTAATGTTTCAACCGGCACATAATCAGAATCTGCGGAACTCTTTTTCCTGACAGTTAAAGTAACTCCCGAGCGTGTACCACTCAGGTACCCGGCGATAAGGAAGGTCTCATAACCGTTAAGCGTTCCTGAAAAGGGAGAGATGGTTATCCAAAGGTCTCCTGATGCTGTGGCTGAGAACGGCAACGGGGTCCTCTTTGGAGACGGAATATCCTTAGGCTCAAGAACTACAGTTGGAAAAAGCCCCATACCAACGGTCGGAGCGTTGTCAATATCAAAGTCATCATACCTGCCAATAACGCTTTCAGTAATTTCAGCTCCAAAAGCAGGAACAGCAACCAGACCCAGGAGAAGAACCATGAGTAAGGTTGAACCTCTGATCGCATTGAGCGATACCCACAACCGATTTTTCATGGAGTAAATTATACGTAACAGATGAATAAGTTGCTGAGGGATCATCTCCCCAGTTCTTTATGTGCACGGGCAAGGTGCTGGGCAGCCTGAGCCCCGAGCAGGGAAAGTTCCCCGGCAAGGACCCCGGTAGCAACAATCTCAGCCAATTTCTTCGCATGTGAGCCAGGGGGATCGCCACCACCGGATACACCAAGAAGCTGAAGACATTCAGCCTGCGTATCAACCCCGGTCCCACCTCCGACTGTTCCTACCGGAAGAGCAGGAAGCGTCACAGATACATAAACCCCATCTTCGGTTGGATCAATGGTGGTTATACACAGAGAGCCCTCCACGACATGAGCAGGATCCTGCCCGCACGCGATAAACATTGCTGCCACAATATTTGCTGCATGAGCGTTAAATCCAAGAGATCCGGCACGCGCTGATCCGATAAGATTCTTACGGGTATTTACTTCCAGAAGCGAAGCAGTGTCAGTCTTCAGAATCCGGGTAACCTTTTCAGATGAGATACGAACCCCGGCAGAAACGCTCTTGCCCCGGCCAAGGACTACATTTATGGCTGCCGGTTTTTTATCTGTGCAAAAATTTCCTGAAAGAGCAACCAGCCGTGCACCAGTTTGCGTTGCAATAAGATCTGCTGCCTTTTCGCTTGCAATAGTGACCATATTCATTCCCATCGCATCACCAGTGGTAAAGCAGAACCTGACATATACTGACGTTCCAGCAGTGGTGGCGATAATACCGGTCAGTTTCCCGTGGCGGGTGGTCGCTTCTGCAACCTGCCTGATCTCATCCTCATGGGCATGAACAAAATCCACCACTTCACGGGCATGAATGACGCTGCGTGTTGCAAACACAGGAGCGCGGGTCATACCATCAGAAAGGATACGCACCTCAGCGCCTCCTGCAGCAGTAATAAGTCCGCATCCCCGGTTCACTGATGCAACAAGGGCACCTTCAGTTGTGGCAAGAGGAAGATAAAATGAACCAGTGGCAAATTCTCCGGATATCAGAACCGGACCGGCTACCCCTACCGGCACCTGAACAGCCCCGATCATATTCTCACAGTTCCTCTTAACCACCGCTTCAGGATTGATTGTGAAACTTCCGGTCTTTGGAAGAGAAACACCAGTCTCCTCCTCAATAAACCGCCTTCTCACTAAAACCGCTTCTTCGGCAGGTAATTCCTTCTCAAGAGCATAGAGTTTGAGAGACCCATCCGAAAGCCTGCGGAGGTAATCGTCCATGCATACCTGTTTGTACCCGAAGTGCAATAACAGCTGATCAATGGGAGTGCTGCAATGGTGTCTGCAGGTCAGGCGAAACGGAGCTGAAGAGAAGAGGCAATTCCTTCTTACAGAGGGACTACTTGACAGGAACCTGAAAATCCGCTCCGAAGGTGATATGCTCCTGCTGCCGGTCATTGAAAAGCAGCCTGGCGCGATACAGGCCGAGTTCGAAGCGATCAGACAAAAGGCAGAACTCCCCAGGCATGAACTGGTTGGAGGAATTGCAATCATGCAGGAGGATGACAAAGTCGGAGCTGCAACAATTCTGTCAGAGCGGCCTTCTGTTCACACCGCATTGTATGCAGAAAGCTCTGTGGAAGGAGAATTCAGAACAAAACGATTCAGGGTAATTGCCGGGGAAGACACAACCGCTACAACCTATACCGAATATGGGCATACATTCAGAGTAGATCTTCAGAAAGCATACTTCTCAGCGCGCCTCTCATCCGAACGACAGCGGATCGTTTCCATGATGCACGAAGGCGAAGAAGTTCTTGATATGTTCGCCGGCGTCGGACCTTTTGCAGTAATGCTGGCACAAAAAGCACAGACCGTCTGGGCCTGCGATCTCAATCCTGAAGCAATACCACTCCTTATCGATAACATCAGAAGCAACCGGGTAAAGAACGTGGTGCCAATCCTTGCAGATGCGGCAATGCTCCCCGGGATTTTTGGCAGACGATTCGACCGGATTATTATGAATCTGCCACTTATGGCAGACCGGTTTCTCCCGGCTGCGTTCTCACTATGCAAGATCGGCGGAACCATCCATTACTATGCCCTTGTATCAGACGATGAAGGAGAGAATCCACTCATCACACAAAAAAATGTTAAATCCGCAGAGAAACGATTTGTCAGATCATACGCACCAGGTAAATCGCATATGGTCTATGACATTGAGATAACATAGTGTAGCACACGAAAAAAATGAAATCGTCAGATATACCCTCTGATCCCTATATTTCTTCGACAGGGATCGGAATACACTGCTTGCAGATGATTGATACCCCCTGCGATGAAGTTGGGGAAAGGCCAGGCACAGAACTTACACTCATATCTGCCAACTTTTGGTAATCTTCACGTGCAGCCTGTTTTAGCTGAAAGAGCTTTCGTGCAGTCATCTCCCCACCAGGACGGGTTGCATTCCCGGCTACCTGCACTTCTCCCTGCTCCAGGGTGGTATTGTTCGAGTCAGGAGTGTATGCATCATCAAACTCAAAAAAAATTAGTTCCTGGACAATATATTCGTCAGTGCTGTTTACTTCTGCATCCCCCGATAAAACAGGGGCAACCAGCAGACTCATCATAATGATGATAGGAACCAGCCTGATCATACTATGCGTATTCACTTCAGGAGAAAAATAGGAGATGGTCTTTAGCTGCTATGACCTTCTGAAGAGGAGAAGCGCAACCGCCAGACCAGTGGGTATTAGTATGACCGAAAGGGGTGAGCGCGTTGGCTGGGGCACTTGAGTGTGCACAGGAGTCGGGGTGACAGGTGGAGCAGCAGCCGTCAGATTAACAGACGCAGGAGTGGTCATTCCGGCAGCAATCTGTACCCGGTTCACATAATCATCATACCCATCCATCTTCAGGACTATCCCATACTCACCAGGAGCAATAGTATTCAGAATAAGCGGAGTGACGCCGACAAAGTGGTTATCCAGATAGACTTGCGCCCCGGAAGGTGATGATATGATACTGAGCGTCCCATTCACTCCCGAGGGGGCTGGCGGTGATTTCAACTCGACATTTACCGGAGTAGTCTGCCCGGCAATAACTGAAATAGAATTAGAAAAATCCTCATGCTGGGAAGCCTTGAGGAGAATAGTGTATACCCCCGGTGTAAGGTCAGTCAGATCAAGGTATCCGGTAACCGGAGTGACCCCCTGATAATCAGCATTCAGGTATACCGTTGCACCGGGAGGATTACTGGAAACAGATACCGATCCGGTCTGTACTTCGGGGTAGTCTTTCACAAGAGACGGCGTGATCTGAGTCTCTTGTCCGGCAGTAATCATCACCTGCTGCTTCATCGTCTGATATCCGGCAAGCTGAAGCCGGATAGTATGATCGCCAGGAGCAAGATTACCAATACGATCCGGAGTCTGCCCCTGCCAGACATTGTCCACCTTTACATCTGCTCCCTGGGGAACTGAATCCACATACAATGTGCCGGTGGACTGCATCTTTGTCAGGGGCACATACACATTCTGCGAATCATAATTCACCTGCACCTGACGGGTGTTTGTGAAATAACCGGATTTACTCACAGATACGGTGTGCATTCCCGGTTGTACCTGGGTAAACGTGCAGGGAGTCAGGTACTGGACTCCCGAATCCAGGGTTGCCAGGGCACCGGAGGGATCAGAGGTGACATATATACTGCCATATTGAGCAAGGGGAACCAGTGAGGCGTAGAGAGTTATAGTCTCTCCTTTCCCGGGATTATAAGAGAGGTGTTGCCGGTAATCTGCATATCCGCTCTTTCTGACAAGGAGATCATGGGATGGAGACGCAGTGGTAAAAATCTTCACCAATTGGGTACCGGTTCCGATATACGTGCCATCAACAGTTACATCAGCAAGCTCAGGGATTGGAACAATCCTGAACCACCCGTAATCATCGCCTATAATGGTTGGAGGTATCGTGATGGTCGGTTGTATCTCCACTAATACCCCTGCATCAGCATAGATAGTCTGGCCTGGTCCCGGATTTCCTGCAACATTGCCATACCAGTCCTGATACCCGCTTTTAGAAAGCCTGATCGTATGTGAAGGAGTGCCGGTAGAACTCACCCGAACACTCACCGGAGTTATGCCTTCAGAAACACCATCAAAATATACATTCGCACCTTGGGGAACTGAATCTACATAGACCCAGCCATGGTCTCCTCCGATCTGTGTCGGTTCTACCGTTATAGTCGGTTGAATCTCAACCAGGTATGCATTCTGATAGATGGTCTCACCAGGGGCCGGGTTTCCAGAAACATGACCGCTCCATTCCTGGTACCCACTCATACTCACCCTAATCGTATGTGAAGGTGTTCCAGTTGAACTCACCGATACCGTCACCGGAGTGGTTCCCTGAGATATCCCGTCAAAATACACATCTGCACCCTGAGGGAAGGAATCAATCGAGATATAACCTGTACCACCACCATTCTGTGTCGGCTCTATGGTAAATGTAGGCTCGTATGTTGGGTAATCGGTTGGCTCTATGGTAAAAGTAGGTTCGTAAGTCGGATACTCAGTAGGAGAATCAGCTGGGTAATAGGGAGGTTCATCAGAGTAGTCTGAAGGATTATCATTGAGGTTATTAGTCGCTACCGCAGTGCATATCCCACCGGAATATACAGAGAGGGCGATAATTATGGTAAAGAGTATCCATCTGTTCATATGATTCACCAGAATATGATGATAGATCGATTAATTGGATTCCCAATGAATCTTTCGATAATGCACGCATAACCTCTGATACCCATTCCCATATGCATACAGATAAGAGAGTGATAATGGAAGGAAAACACGGGCGTTTATGTGATGCAGGTATTTACCAGTAAGAAGAACATCCGGAGTATTTCACCTCTGATCTCCATGAAAAGAGTTTCAGACCTTTTCAGTATGAACAGAAGAGAGATCCTGATTATGGTTCACGCCATATAAGCGTCACGAGTGATATCATTCCGGTATGATCCGGCACAACCGCTGATGAGAGGATTACCTTTTTTTTCCTTCCCCCTTTTGCCCGTATAGTCATACGCATATCCCTGACAACGGTTCCCCGAACTGCATCGATGATAACATCCTGCCCCCCATTGAGTTCAGGAGGAATAATCGTCTGAGCAGTGCCTCCCAGGAGTTCTTCAGCAGGATACCCGGTAATGGCCTCAGCGCCGCGGTTCCAGGAGAGGATTGTTCCACCCGGAGTTACGGTAAGGACTCCTTCAGTCATCGTATCAAGTAACGTGGTTAGTAACGCTGAAGCGCAGCCCCCTTCCTGAAAGCCAGTCACATCCCTGATAATTCCAAGGATGAGACAGACAGATCCATTCTTTTCAGGGACTGGAAAAAGCCGGGCGTCAAGCCAGTGCACTACTCCGTGTTCAGTTGTCTGAAAGATCACCCTGCATTTCATCTGTTTTTCAATAACTTCCAGAGTAGTATCACGGATAGCCTGAGCTGCCCCTTTGTCATATGGAAGGAGAAAATCAGTGCCTTCAAGTTCAATGGGAGTACATCCATATGCTGCTGCATAACTTTTATTGCAGGAAGAAAGAGTGAATTCAGGGGTAAATACACAGACCTGCTCAAAACTTTCAACCGATAATGTCGAGAAGAGAAACTCATTCGCCTGCCTTTTTTCCTCTGCTTCTTTCCATTCAGTAATATCCTCAAAGATAAATGCATGGCCTCTGACCCCGTCATACATGACCATATCTGCCACAGTCATCCAGATTACTCGATCCAATCCCTGATGCTGAAGGTTTACCTCGGATGTAAAAGCCATATCACGGTCAGGACTAGTAACCTGACTCCGGACTTCACTTTTAAGGCCCTGAATACTGAGCAAATCCAAAAGATTTCTTCCGATAAGCTCTTCTTCATCAGCACTAAGCAAGTCAAGAGCAGAAAGATTTACATGAAAAATCCGGTATCGATCATCAGTCTGGATCACCGCGTCAGAGATATAACTAAGGATCCGGGTGACTGGAACCCGTGATGAAAGAGAGTATAATTTGGCTTTTCCAATTGACCGGACATCTACTACACCGGAGAGATACATAAGTTCCAGATATTTTCCAATAGTATTGCGTGACATGGAGAGAACGAGAGCCATATCAGAGACGGTCATTCCCTTATGGTTTTCTCTGAGAAGTGCCTCTATACGGGACATATAATAATCATAATTATCCATCGGTAGAAGTGATTTGCACATGAGGGAGTATAATGTTTTGCACAGTTCAATATCCAAATCTTTTACCTTCCAGCACCCCCTCTAAAAGATGTGATACGATGGTTGTAAACCGCCTGAATGATGAACTCAGCCCATACCTCCTCCAGCATGCACATAATCCGGTATTCTGGTACCCATGGGGAGAAGAGGCCATATCACTCGCAAGAGAGCGAAATATCCCAATATTTCTGTCTATTGGATATGCGGCCTGTCACTGGTGTCATGTGATGGAATCAGAGTGTTTTATGGATGAAGAGGTTGCAAGGCTTTTAAACACCCACTTTATTTCAATCAAGGTTGATCGGGAAGAACGACCCGATATTGACAGGATTTACATGAACACCTGCCAGATGATGACCGGATCAGGGGGCTGGCCGCTTAGCATGGTTCTCACCCCAGATCTTAAACCATTCTATGCAGCGACCTATATTCCCAAGTATTCCCGGAAAGGAATGCCAGGTATGCTTGATGTCCTCCCCTATCTTGCAGATATCTGGGAGACTCGACGTGATGAGGTTTTTTCTGCCGGAGAGAAGATATTTGGTGCATTGACCGAAATCCATACAGAGGAGCAGCAAATAGGGAATACGAGAGATTTGCACCTTCATGAGCTGATATCGGTAGCGTATCATTCTCTTGTCCGGCTCTTTGATCCACGTAACGGAGGATTTTCCAGGGCTCCAAAGTTTCCTTCAATCACCCAGATCTCTTTTCTTTTTAATTATTCAAGCAGATATCACAATAAACAGGCACAGATGATGGCGATGAAAACACTATCATCCATGGCATATGGAGGTATTCGCGATCATATCGGGTATGGATTTCACCGATATGCAACTGATGAAGCATGGAACATCCCGCACTTTGAGAAGATGCTCTATGACCAGGCGCTTAATGCTATTGCATATACACAGGCCTGGCAAAGAGAAAAGGTTCCCCTGATGCGTGAATGCGCTCTGGAATGCTGCAGATACATGTGTGAAATTCTTCAAAGTCCGCAAGGAGGATTTTCTTCATCAGAAGATGCAGATAGCATCGATGGAGAAGGTGCCTATTATTTCTGGCAGACTGAAACACTGAAACAGATCCTGAACGATGAGGAATTTGAAGATTTTGAGAAGGTTTTTAGACTAAACACGATGGAAATACCTGAACATGCAGGGATTGCAGGGAATATGATAGTATCCAGAGCAGAAGGTACTGATGATATCAGTCAGATTCGGAAAAAACTCTACTCAGAACGTATGAAACGACCGCACCCTCCGATGGATGATAAAGTGCTCACTGACTGGAATGGTCTTGCAATCGAGGCCCTTGCAACCGCGTTTATGGTTTTTCATGAACCATGGATCATCACAAGTGCTGAAAAAGCAGCATCATTCCTTTTGAAAAACCTCATGTCACCTGAAGGAATCCTTCTCCACCGGTGGAGAGAAGGAAATGCAGCAATTGCAGGTACATCGCAGGATTATATCTGTGCAGCATCTGGATTTTTGAGACTCTTTCAAAGTACTGGCAAGCCTGAGTATCTGAAGGTGGCAATTACATTGTGTGAAAATGCAGAGAAATTCTTTTCAGATCCCAGGCAAGGTGGATATTTTGCCACCCGTCATGATGATCACACAGTTCCGGTGCAACTTAGAGACGACTATGACGGACCGATACCATCAGTAAACGGCCATGCCTATCAGGTGCTGAGAACACTAGCAGTAATTACCGGGAGAGAAGGTTTTTCCAATCAGGCTGAGCGGCTTATTACAGGGATGATACAAAACAGGAGAAATATTCCGCTTGGGATGTTAAGTCTGCTCAGTGCCAGCCTTTTTTTCCAGACAGAGATCCGTGCAGTAATAGGGGGGAATGTAAAGCACCCGGAATGGAGCACCTTATACAAAGAACTCACCTCCCGGTTTATTCCCGGACTTATCATCATCCCGGTCTGCCCATCATCAGGTGATGAACTCATACAACTGATTCCCTGGGCGCAGTCCGTTCTCAATACACCAGAACCATCAGTATGGATCTGTACTAAAGGAACATGCAGACCACCGGTGAGCAGATCTGACGAGCTGAAAAAGATGCTGGAGGAGATTTAGACATTCTTGAGTGCTACAAGGTTACGCACTCCGTTCAGCCTCCAGACAAGGGAGCGCTCCTCACGGCAGATAGATTCGGGGGGGTCTTCAGGTGAGTGCCCCAGAGCCGAAAGGATATTCATAGAGAGGTGCCGGTTTCGAATGAGATCTACAAAATATCCCCTGATTATCTTTTTCTCAATGGAATCAGTTACTTCCTCAAGATACCCCTGAAGTGTGACAAACATGAAACAGGAGAGATCAGGTGTGTATTGCTCAATTTCAACAGAGACATAGGGTGATTTGCGGAAATACTCGAGTTTTTTCCCATATTTTGTCGACAGGAAATAAAGGTGTTTCCCGTCATACACATATAAAAATGGCGCAATATATGGATACTTTTCTCCCTGAAACGCTATACGGGCCATGAAGCGATTATGAATCAGGGTGTCGTACTCTTCCTTTTCCATCCGGGGAATCTTGACGATCTCCATGGTATAGAAAGTGATGAACCCCGTGGAATATAAATCATCCCACTTGCACCTGCCGGTAAAAATCTACAGATTTCCTGTGGATAAGGATATTTTGATGCATATGGTTATAATTTACACAAAGACAAATTTATTCTGCCTAAAAGTCTTAACAGACATGCAAATCGGATCCCGATCGCCCATCTGATAGTGGTAATTCTCATGAATCAGTATATATCCAAGATTATTCTGGGGCTCATTCTCTGCAGCCTCTTCTCCTTTATGGCTACCTCCGGAGCAGCAGAAAGCATCCAGGATGCAACGATATGGGCTAATAAAGGAAAAGCACTCGCAGAAACGAAAGATTTCCAGGGTGCTGTTGCAGCATTCGATCAGGCGCTCCAACTTGATGCTTATTTTGCCGAAGGGTGGAAGCTCCGTGGAGATACACTCATGTCAATGGAGCGGTATGCAGAAGCTGCAGACTCCTATGAACGGGGGATCACAATCGACAAAACAAACGCAGAAATTGTGGGGAAAAAAGGACGCGCTCAGTTCCTTCTCGGAAAACTGCAGGATGCTCTTGATACCTATACCCGTGCAGTAGCCCTCAATCCTAACGTATATCAGAATCACGATGGGAAAGGGGATGTACTCTCCGCGCTGAATCGTTACTCTGAAGCAGTGACTGCATATGATGCAGCACTTAAAATAAATCCGCAAAGCAATGCCACATGGAATAAAAAGGGACTGACGCTTGCACGAATGTTCAGAAACGAGGAAGCTGCAGATGCATTTAATCAGTCACTTACGATTTATCCGGACTCAGCCGAAGTCTGGAATAACATGGGGAGTGTGCTCTTTAACCAGGGGAAGATGAAAGATGCACTCAGGGCATTTGAACAGGCAATTGAACTTGATGAGAGTTATATTCCTCAGAAATATGAAGACACCATCTCCCGCCTTGAGCAGGACAGAACCATACGAAGTGGTGAAACCGCAGGGAACAGATCAGCGGTTGCAATAGCGGTACCTGCAGATCTTAAACTTCCACCCCCGATATTTCTTATAAATTACCTGATGATCGGAATCGGACTGCTTGCAATCATTGCCATTGCCCTCATCCGATTCCTGCATGCTCACAAAAAGCAGAACCAATGAACCCTCAAAATTTCCAGAGAGTCCGGATATATCAGAGGGTATAAGATATTGGAACCTTATATCGCAGATTCTATAAGCGATCTGACGAGTTCCATCCGATCAGGTGCAACACCCTGCTTTTTTTCAGGAAGGGTTGGTTTTCGAACCTGGTAAAAAATTCCAAGCGGAATGTTTGCATCATCGTTATAATTCCATTGCTGGGATGCCCGACAGGCAAATTCAAACATCCCTGCATTTGATTCACTTGACTCATACACCCGCTCATCATACCAGGCAGCCATATTATAGAAGGTGGCACAGACCTGCAGGACATCCACATGGGAAAATCCGGTATGCAGTATTGCCTCCCTGAAAATTCGTTTGAGATGTGGAAGACGCCGGGTATATGCCCGGGATACAAATGATGCCCCAGACCCTAAAAGGAGCTCAATAATATTAAGCGGGTATTCATGAAGCCCGTCTGGTGTTGACCGCCCCCGATATCCATACGGAGAGGTAGGAGTATATTGTCCGGTGGTAAGCCCGTACACCCGATTGTTGTGACAAATGACAGTTATATCGATATTTCGCTTGGCGGCATGGATAAGGTGGTCAAGCCCTTCTGCATACAGATCCCCGTCACCGGCAAAGCAGATAACAGAGAGATCAGGGTTTGCCATCTTAATACCGGTAGCAACTGGTATTGTCCGGCCATGCAGCGAGTAAAAACTGTTCAGATTCAGATAATCTGCAATCTTTGCGTGGCATCCTATCCCGGTAACAACAACGATATTCTCCTTGGAATGACCTTCTTTCTCAAGATCTTCTACCACCGATTTTATCGCGTGTAAAATGGCAAAGTTTCCACACCCCGGGCACCAGGTATTTTGCGTCTGGGTCATCAGACCGGTGTCATTGCTCATTTCAGATGCCCCCTGATCTTCTCATATAGTTCTTCAACCGAAAAAGGTCTGCCATCATATCTTAGGATCATAGCATCTGCATGATACCCTTCCCGTGCAATGATCTGACTCAGCTGACCGGTTGTACTATCTTCAACAAGTATCATCTTCAAAACCCCTTTCATCGCAGATTTAAATTCTAAAGCAGGGAAAGGAACCATGACAATCGGAGATATTACACGAAGACCTGCTGATTGGGCAACCTCCAGACAGACCCCCCTAACTGATCCCCAGCAAAGGATTGCCACTGGTGCATCAGAGATTCCTCCGATGCAGACGGCCCCCGGCCTGTCGAGCGCAGATGCCAGATGTAGAGATTTTCTCAGGCGTTTTTCTATCATCTCAACGACCACCTCCGGCTCTTCAGTAGTAATCCCGAAGAGATCATGTGCATAACTATTCACTTTAATGACCTCACCAGGAACAGGGGGTGAGAGTGGGGGTGATATCCCGTCCGGCATGTCCGCATACCGCATATATGGTGATGCATAGTCATCAGGTATTATCGGGGCGGGAATTTCAGGTAGGGATACAGAGGTGAAAATTCCTTCAGAGAGGGTTTTATCTGAGAGAATGAGTGCAGGAATCTGATATTGCCAGGCGATTTGAACCGCTTGTGCTGACCAGAAATATGCCTCGTCCACAGATCCGGGAGCAACCACAAGTCGGGGGAACTCACCCTGACCGGCATGACAGGCAAATAAGAGGTCAGACTGACTGGTGTAGGTAGGAAGACCGGTTGACGGTCCACCTCGCTGAGAGAGAACAATAACTACAGGAAGTTCAGCCATCCCGGAGAGTGATAGCCCTTCAGTCATAAGACAGAACCCTCCTCCTGAAGTCCCAACCGCAACTTTCTTTCCGGCATAGGAATATCCAAGGGCCATGAGAATGACTGCAATCTCACTCTCCGGGTGGATCACATCAATACCTGCTTTCCCGGCAATTGAGGCAAGATAATGAAGAATGCCGGATGAAGGGGTCATAGGATAGGCGATATATGCATCAATACCGCCTGCAAGAAGGCCAATCCCAATCCATTCATTA
>Ga0351901_1002_pt1 | contig 125689 bp, 107 predicted proteins | sample BONcelHT113001D4_FD_206875 | JGI IMG/M metagenome (GOLD analysis project Ga0351901, IMG submission 206875) | Enriched cells from coal bed in the Powder River Basin, Montana, United States - BONCAT cells T11 rep1 HSBNCT.T11.300.1.D4 ...
GGCAATAAAAGGGCCCGAAGTGATGAGTCCGGCGGTAGAGGTTCTCAGGGTTTTTCACCCTGAATGGGAATATGTTCCGGTTCATCTTGGATATGAATGCTGGAAAAGGACTGGGGATGCTCTTTCGCAATCAACCCGAAATACGCTTAGAAATGCTGATCTTATATTATTTGGGGCGATTACAACTCCTCCGGATCCTGAATATCACAGTGTTGTTCTGACTATCAGAAAAGAGCTGGATCTCTATGCTAACCTACGCCCGGTCTTTGGCCCTGGGTTTGATATTCTGATCGTCAGGGAGAACACCGAAGGGCTATACTCTGGAATAGAGTGGCAGGAGAAGGACCGGGCCTGCACTATCCGGGTTGTTTCTGAGGCCGGGTCTCGCAGAATCGCAAAGTTTGCCAGTTCCTGTGCCCGGCGAAGAAAAAGACATCTTACCATCGGCAATAAAGCAAACATCCTCAAATCTGATGCATATTTTCTTCAGATTTGCATGGAAGAAGCAGAAAACGCGGGAATATCGGTTGATCGGAAGTACATCGATGCTCTTGTACTTGATGTGCTCCAGCATCCAGACCGGTATGATGTAATTGTGACAACCAATATTTTCGGTGATATTCTGTCTGACGCTGCTGCCTATCTGGAAGGAGGGCTTGGTATGCTTCCAAGTGCAAATATCGGTAGTAATCACGCTCTCTTTGAACCGGTTCATGGAAGTGCTCCTGATATTGCAGGAAAAGGAATTGCAAATCCAATCGCTGCAATTCGGTGTATTTCTCTTCTGTTAAAGTATGTACAGGAGCGGGATCATGCCCGGATGGTTGAGGCTGCTATCCAGAAGGTGCTTGCAAGCGGGATTAAAACTCCGGATCTTGGTGGAAATGCAGGGACAAAGGAAGTTGGAAATGCGGTGATACGGGAACTAAAAGTACTGCTTGATGTTCCAGTTGAAGATGTATGATCTTGTCCCTCTAATAGATTTTTCTCATTTTATGGATCTTTTTTTCTTGTGAACACCTCATGAATTGCATTTATGGGTATACTGAAGTTTTCCTGCACTCTCGATTGTATGGATTGTGTGTATTCCCCTTAATCATGGTAGGTATATTCAAAGGTGCATCATAAATAGATGCACTGCCCGATATTATATCGGGAAAAGCAGAATCAGTGTGAGATTATGGGGCATCATGAGCAGGTAGTAACTACCGAAAATCTTGTAAAGAATTATGGCGATCTGATCGCAGTACAAAATGTCAATTTATCAGTTCGCAAGGGCTCCCTGTTTGGTCTCTTAGGTCCGAATGGGTCTGGAAAGACAACCATGATAAAAATACTGACCGGTCAGATAAAACCCTCTTCAGGAAAGGCCCTAGTCCTTGGGATCGATGTGATAGAAAATCCTGTGGAAGTTCGAAGGCTGATCGGCATCGTTCCTGAACAGGAGTCACCACCAAGTTTCCTGACTACCATGGAATATCTCGAATTTATCGCTGATATCAGAAAAATTCCGGATATTGGGATAAAATCTGAATGGTGGTTTGATTTTCTTGAGTTCGGGGAGAAACGAAATGTCCTCTGCAAGGATTTATCCCGAGGAACAAGGCAGAAACTCATGCTGACCCAGGCCTTCATTCATGAACCAACCCTGGCCCTGATTGATGAACCACTCATCAACTTTGATCCAATCATGCAGTCTAAAGTCAAATCGTTCTTTGTCTCATATGTAAATAAGGGTAACACACTCTTTTTTTCCACTCACCTGCTTGAAACTGCTGAAGAGATCTGCTCCGAAGTTGCAGTTCTCCATAATGGACGTATGCTCTACACCGGAACTATAGATGCAGTCCGGCAGGGTGGTAGGCATCTGCCTGACTTTTTCCTCTCGCTTGTCAGGAGCTAGTCTTATGGCTGGCCTTTTTCTGAACATGATGAAAGAAGAGTGGCGTATTCATTCCACCATGTTTGGCAGTCTGAACTTTGCCCTTTTTCCGGTCATGATCCTTGCAATAGCATTCATGGGAACCTTTCTCCTCCAACTGATAAGTTCAACAATGCCTGTTGGTGATCTCGTCATCCTTGTTCATGCAAATTATCTGATGCTTGGGTTCATGGTAGGTGCTTTTGGCTTGCTCGGAAATGAAGTGATGAACCGGCGGTTTGGGCAGGCAAGCCTCCTTGCATTTTCTGCGAGAACACTTCCCCTGACTGAACGATACATTTTCACCATCTTTGTGCTTAAGGATACGTTATACTATTTTATCCTCTGGATATTTCCTCTTGGAGCTGGGTTTTTCCTGGGCTCGCTCTTTACTGAAATTCCGGTGATATATCCAGTCCGGCTTCTGATTACCCTGACTTTGTCATTTCTCTCCGGAATGTCAATTGTTTTTCTCCTTTCTTCGATATATGGAAGATCACAGCGGGCGCTCATTATCTTTCTACTCCTGTCCGGTTGTGGAGTTTTTCTGTATATTTTTATTACCGCTGGAAATCCGGTAAAATTTTTCCCTCCACTCAATCTCTTTTACCATTTCTCATGGGATCTCCTTGTTGTTTCAATTATCACTATTCTGGTCCCTTTTATTATCGCACTGCTCCTTTTTTCCCCTGATGTCAATACTCACGCGAAAGTATATCCTGGTCGGATGAATCTGCTGCTCCGGTATCTTGGCTGGATGCCTAACCGGTCTCTTGTTGCAAAGGATTTGATTGATATCTGGCGGAGCGGAGGCATTTTAGGGCAGACTATCTTTTCATTTCTTGTTCCCCTGGTAATCATCTGGTTTTTCTTAACGCTCCTTGATGAATATGTATCGATTCTCCCTCTTCTTTTTACCTTTGCGATAATAACCGGTATTATCGCTTCAACGATGTATACGTGGCTTACGATGTTTGATTCGCTCTCAATTTATGCATTATTGCCTGTGGATGTTCATGCGGTTATTTCTGGAAAAATAGCTACTTTTTTTATTTTACAGATAATTCCTGTGGTATTTATCAGTATAATTACCATAATCTCCGCTCAGAGTGTATATCTTCTGCCAATATTGGTGATAACGTTATCTGTCTCGTTTTATGTTCTCTCTGTAACGATCTGGCTCACTGGTCTGGCCCCTTCCATTCTGGTCTATAGTGTCAGGGTCATGATTATATACTTTTTATTAATCGGGGTTGTTATGGCTATTTTCAGTTCATTGACTGCTATAAACCCCTTATTTGGGCTTGCTGGGGTATTTCTGCTGCTTCCGTCATGGTTTTTTATCAGGCTTGGGTTCTCCCGATGGGATCGCGTGGAGCAGGAAATGTATTAACCTCTAATGACGTTCATTGGAGGTCCAAGGCAGACTTGGTAAAAAGAGTTTTCACACAAATCTAATTATGAGTAACTAAGGGATATCTCAAGTTATGATATGGATGTGAAATAACCGGATTATACCGGTTAAATATGAAATTATTAAATTATTCAGTTTTTATTCTGATGAAGTCGGAATTCAATTTTTGCTTTTAATCGCTCCCCTTGTTTACTCGTTGGTTCCAGCTTAAGACCCTGGACCGTTGCTTCCATCGCTTCTTCATAGTGCCCGGCTTCGAAGCAGGAGTCTGCAAGTGCAAACCACCCTTCAACATTACCCGGCCTTAGTTCTACATATTCTTTGTACGCAACAATTGCCTCTTCATATTTCCCCCCGGCAAAAAGAGCCTTTGCATAGTCTTCCAAACAATCAGAATCATCATTCAAGAGCCTAAATGCGGTTCGAAGTGTTTCAATCGCCTCTGGTATCTGTCCTTCACTCAGGTATAATGCACCAAGGTCAGCCCAGGCATCCCCGTAGGTTGGATTAACTTCTATTGACTTCAGATAAGCAGCCTGAGCCTCATGGGTCCTCCCAAGTTCACTGCTGATCCATCCCAGGTCAAACCAGACAACTTCTTCTTCAGGGAACTCAAGTGACAGTTTTAAAAAAATATCATAAGCTTCGTTAAATTCTTCTAACTGACCCAGTATCCATCCCTTCATGATAAGTGATGAACAATTGCGATTTAATTCAATGTAGTGATCATTCAGGAGTTGAGCTTTTTCATACTCATCATAATCGGTCAGATAGTCAATATAATGGTACAAAGCAGTTAAGTGATTCGGATCAATAGTAAGAGCATTTGAGAAAGCAAAATCTGTTTCATCAAAATCATCAATCTCTTTATTGATTAAGCCAAGCAGAACCCATCCATCCACGTCTTCTGGATATCGGCTGGTATACTCTTCAGTACATAGTTGAGCAACGGCGGTATCTCCCTGTTTATATGCATCCAGTCCAATATTATAGAGTTTTTCCGGATAGTTGGATTTATCTGCAAAGTCCACAATATTTTCCTCTGCTTCACAATCCCTCTCCGTTTGGATAAGAAGTGATATTTTTAGAATCAATTGATTACTGCTTAACCCTTGTATACTTTCAATAAGGCGAAGAGTTTGTAATGCCTCTTCTACCTCACCTTTGTCTATAAGGATTTTTGTATAGAGATCAAGAACTTCCGGATTATCTTTATTCAGATACAACGCTTCCCTAATGATCCTGGAAGCCTCTTCATATTTCTTCAAAGAATACAATGTCTGGCCATAAATCAGTGTGACATCTGGCTGCGAATGATAGCTAGCTGGAATCGCCATAATTGCTTGTTCAGCCTCATGAAACCGCTTTAATTTGAAAAAGACACATGCCTTTGCAAAGTGGGAACGCACCGGATCCGAATCCTGCCTGATAAGGGTATCAAAAATGGCTATCCCTTCCTCATGCTTTCCAAGTTCAATCAAAGATCTTCCTTTAATCTCAAGGATAAGGAGATCTTTTGGGTGCTTACGAAGCATCCGATCAGACTCATATAAAGCCTTTGCAAAATCACCATGCTGAAATAATAGTGTAAGATATTTGTGTGCATATTGAATATCAGCAGGATTAATAGTGTATGCTCGGGAAAAAGCTAAAAGGGCACCTTCAATGTCACCATGCTCAAGTTTATCTTTGCCATATAAAAAGTGCATACGATGATCATGTGAATTAGCCTGAAGAGCTGATTCAACATCTACAGTATTAGTGTCCCCAATACCGGTGGCCAGATGAAGAATGGCAATAGATTTCTTTGCTCCGGTGTGATTGGGATCTATTGTCAGAATAGCCTGATAACAATCAAATGCTTCTTCAATGTGGATGAGGTGGGTAAGTGCTGACCCTTTTACAAGCAATGCAGATATCGATTGGGCATTTTGTTTAAGTACCATGTCCGCATATTTCAGCGCATTTTTGAAGTCCTGAATATCCATATATTGATGTGCTTTTTTTAAAAGCCGTTCAGCATCCTGAATATTGGTAGTAGGTTTTTTATTCCAGGTAGGTACCAGCTTTTTTGTCATCAAATATAATCAGGGTATATCTATATGAGTGTATGGGAAATGATGTAAAATTAAACAACAAAGACATCCAAATCGATCGGTTATGTGTACCTACTGGTTAATTTTTATTAAGATCAAACCTGTATCGGTAATATCGATGATAGAAATCTGAAATTTAAAACCCACTGTTGATAATCGTCTTTAGTTTATGTTTTACTGTATTTGACCAACGTTAAAGAGGTATAATTATTTCCTATTTTTACTTGATATAAAACCGATATGTTAAAATGGGACTGGGGATAAAATGGGGGTGAGATGGATGAGGCTGCATCGTTTACCATAGATCAGGTAACACGAAGAAGAGTTTTTTACTCGCTATACTCTGCAGTCCTTTCAACTATGGTCGGAGTTGGTATCGTTATTCCTCTTCTTCCCAGGTATGCAAGTAGTCTGGGAGCATCGGGAATCTGGTTAGGAGCAATATTTTCTGCATTTGCATTATCCAGGGCGATATTCATGCCGGTATTTGCCCGTCTTTCTGATCGGTATGGAAGACGAAGACTCATTCTCATCGGCTTGTGTACTTACTCATTAATCTCTGTTGTGTATATGTTGGCAGGATCAGTGATTGAGATAACCACAATCCGGTTTCTTCACGGGATAGCATCAGCGATGGTACTTCCGATTGCAATTGCCTATATTGGAGATATTGCACCGGTGGGGGAAGAAGGGCGATTTGTGGGTTCATTTGCCAGTTCCATTACTCTTGGCATGAGTCTGGGTCCTCTTATCGGTGGTGTTATATCTGATCTTTTTAATATGAATACCGTATTTCTTTCAATGACTGCCCTCTCCCTTCTTGCCCTAATTACCTGCCTTTTCTTTCTCCCTGATATTCCTCCAAAACCTGTAAAAAAAATTCCGATACGGTCGGTTATTCAATATAAACCATTAAGAGGCCCGATACTCTATCAGACAATGTATGCATTTGCAAATGGTAGTTTTATGGTCTTTGTCCCCATGGTTGCAATTCTTTGTGGGAATTTGTCTGCATCAGAAATTGGGTTGGTAATCCTGGTATCAGTCCTCTCTGGCACGGTGTTTCATCAGGTTTTCAGCCGATTTGCTGATCTATTCAGAAGATATTATCTGATTGCACTTGGAGCCGGCCTGATTGGGATCTCCCTCATTATTGTGCCGTTTTTTCAAGAATTGTCCGGATTTACTTTCTGTGCCCTATTAATGGGAATTGGGCGTGGTCTTTCGCTACCTGCCATGTTTGCGTTGGTTACCATTGCTGGCCGGGAGATTGGTCAGGATAGTGCATCTGGCGTTGTGAATACCACCCTTGCAGTTGGTCTAATTGTGGTTCCTTTACTTTCCGGGACTGTTATGGATATTGCGGGAATATCAATGGTCTTTTATCTTTCCGGTGCAATTAGTCTCATGAGTATGATTATTTTTATAAAGATGGGAAGGGCAATCTCTGTAAAACGGGATAAGGTGAATAACTGACAAAGTATTGTTTTGTTATCAGATCAGGGAAAACCTCTTCTCATGTCAGGACTGGCAATATGAAAAAACCTGTGTTATATATAGGTTAAAGGACAGAGTAATTCCTGGAAATGACCAGGTACAGCCCGTCTGACAATCCCATACAATATTCAAAGCCGAATATCTCTAACCTTATAGATTCCGGACTCTCTCCGGTAGATATGCATCTGCATACCTGTCATTCAGATGGAAGATGCACAATAAAAGATCTCATTTCGTATGCAAAAACTAACCAGATTGGCGTAGCAATTACCGATCACAATGAGATTCGTGGTGTGCTTGAGGCGGTAGCCTATCATGAAGATCTTCTGATAATCCCTGGAATAGAACTTGAAACCCTGGAAGGACCCCATCTTTTGATGTATTTTTATACTCCCGGCGATCTTCAGGATTTCTTTCAAAAGTTTCAGAAGAAGCGGACCTGTGAGAATTCAGGTATGCCTCACAATATTCCGGTGCTGGAATGTCTTATGCTGGCAGAGCCCTTTGATTGCATCAGGGTTGCAGCTCACCCGTTTGGATATTTTGGTATTAACCGAGGCGTTCTTAAATGTGCTGAGAAGAATATGCTCCCCGGTGTTCTTGAGCATATTGATGGGATTGAGGTTATCTGTGGTGGGATGATGGAGAATCTGAATAAAAAAGCAATTCACTATGCACAGGAGCACCCTGTTTCTTTCACGGGGGGTTCGGATGCACATATTCTATCAGATGTCGGTAGTGTAATTACCGGTGTTGTTGCTGATTGTGTTGAAGATTTTCTTACCGGCATTCAACGAAGAGAGAATATAGTTGTTGGAAAACCCAGTGGATATCTGCACAAAGGAGCCACAGCCGGAGTGATTGCATGGAGTTTTGCCCCTTATGCATTTACCAGACTTACCCGGCAATATTCCTTTTATAAAAAGAGATTAGAGGAGCGGGGAAAAAAGCCGTGAAACTGACAGTTTAATTTTTATCTTCCTGGGAAGTGCTGCAAACCTTTCAGCGGTCAGCTCCGTGCAGACCTCAAGATCTTTGGTATAACATTTTTTGAGCTCTTTTGCAATGGTATTATCATACATAATTGCGTTAGTCTCAAAATTTAACCGGAAACTCCTGACATCCCAATTAGCACTTCCTACCGATGCAGCGGTCTCATCTACAACAATGGTTTTGGCATGAATGAATCCGGTGTCATAGGTATAGGCACGAACCCCTGCATCAAGAAGTTGTTCAATATATGAATAGCCCGCCCAGTACACAAACCAGTGATCAGGTTTTGCCGGCATCATTATTCTTACATCTATTCCTGAAAGGGCTGCCATTCTCAGAGCGTCCATGATACTTTCATCTGGAATAAAATAGGGGGTCTGGATATACACCGATTCTGTTGCCAGGGTTATTAATTTCAGGTATGACTCTTTTATTGGATTCCAGTATGTATCCGGTCCACCTGAAACTATCTGAATAGGGAGTCGTTCATCCGGGGAAATAACATCGTCGGGAAAATACCTGGGAGAAAATTCTATTACCTCATCCTTTTGTGCATAATTCCAGTCAAGAAAAAACCGAATCTGCATAGCCAAAGCAGCATGCCCATCAACCTGAATTGCAGTATCACGCCACGGGGCCCATTCTGGAATGCGGCTTAGATAATCATCCCCGATATTAAATCCACCAATAAATCCAACTTTCCCATCAATTACTGCTATTTTACGGTGGTTACGATAATTAATCCTTGGGTGTGTAATATGAAGAAGGGAAGGGAAAAAGAATGCTAATTTTCCGCCGGCATCAAGATATGGTTTAAAAAAATCTTTTTTGGGTCCGGCAGCTCCAAGTCCGTCTCCAAGAAACCTGACGCAAACCCCTGCTTGTGCTCGCTCAGTAAGAGCAGCAAAGACTTCATTTCCAATATCATCGTCCTTAAGGATATAATATTCCAAATGAATATGGTCCTGTGCTGACCTTATTGCCTCAAGTAATGCAGCGAATTTTTCATTTCCATCTATAAAGATCTTCACGCGATTATTCGTGGTCAGTGCTGCTTTATTACTCTCCATGAGCATCAGAATCATCCGTTTATAGGCACCTGATAACGCTTCAGAGACTGGGAGGTTTTTTGCGAATAATTCCTTTTTTTGTGATTCGATGATTTCGGTCAGCGCTTCATCATCTTCTTTTTTAATCTTAAACATCCGGTCACGGTAAAAGCTCTGACCAACAAAAAGGTAGAGGAGAAACCCGATAACCGGGGCAAATATGAGTGCCATAAGCCAGGCAATTGTCGCGGTAGGATTTTTCCGCTCGATAAATACCACCGTGAGAGCAAAACAGAGATTTACGATAAAAATTATTGGCAGGATAAAATCGTTAATAAGTTCAATTATACCACTCATATTGTCCACCCGTTTCTGTGAGTATGAACATTATCAGGGTTATTATTTAAATATACTTTATGAGATCTCAACCCGATTTTTGGACTTATAAACCATTTAAAAAAATGGATATCCTGATTCTGGTTTTGAAAAAAACGTCAATTATGCCGGGTATCATGCTTCAGTATATAAACCTGCGTAGCATTTTCATGACCGATTTCAGAACACGTGCACTGCAGATGCCTTAAATGTTATGTATGCTCGTTCTCCATTTACCAGATTCATCTCATCAAATCCCTGTCGTGTCATTACTGATATGAAAGGAATTCCGATGTCTATGGTTATTTTAATTAACATTCCATTGTTGGTAATATCTGTAATTGTTCCGATATATGAATTTCTAGCAGATGAAACAATGGGGTCTCTTGAAAGCAGAATATCTTCCGGTCGAATTGTTGCATAAACTTGTCCTGCCCTTATGCAGGTTGCTGAAAAGATCGTTAACCCGTTGATCGTTATTGCGGATGCACCGGTTTGAGGGTTGCAAACTCCGCGAAATATATTTTCCATGCCAGTAAATGATGCAATAAACTCTGATTCTGGTTTTCTGAATACTTTGTCTGGATCTCCAATCTGAATTATGGATCCCTCGTTCATCACTGCAACCCGGTCTGCAAGAGAAAATACCTCCTCAAAATTGTGTGTTATATGAACTACTGTTATATTCGTAAGTTCATGGAGACGATGTAATTCTGCACGAAGTTTATCACGAGTCTGACCGTCAAGGGCGCTGAGTGGTTCATCTAACAGAAGAATTTTTGGGTCCATTACTAATGAGCGGGCAATTGCAGTCCTTTGTTGCTCTCCTCCGCTAAGTGTTGTGGGTTTTCTGTGGAGCAGGTGTTCAATATTTAAGAGTTGAGCCATTTCCACAACTTTTATCCGGATATCTTCATGAGAATTTTTTCGGTTTTTCAGGCCAAACCCTATGTTCTCTTCTACGGTGAGATGAGGAAAAAGCATATAATCCTGATACACCATACAGATGTTTCGATCTTTAGGCTCAAAATCTGTGATATCCTGACCATCCATTATTATCCGCCCCGAGTCAGGAGGATAAAACCCGGCTATCGTCTCAAGAAGTATGGTTTTTCCAGCCCCAGTTGGGCCAATAATTACGAGATATTCTCCTGGTAAAATATCGAGAGTGACATTCCTCAGAGCAAATTCTCCCAAATCTTTTGATAAATTTTCAGTATGAAGCATAAATATCAGATTTACAGTTTGGCAGCCCCACCAAAACGCTCAAAAATGAACAGTGAAACAACACAGATAATGATCAGAATTGTGGCAGCCGATATAGCCATATTCAAATTTCCACATGACATATTTAGAAAAAGCGCTATTGGCAATGTTTCAGTCTTCCCTTTAATAGCGCCTGCAATAAGAAGAGCAGCCCCGAACTCTCCGATTCCTTTAGCCCAGGTAATAACTGAAGCTGCAAAAAATCCAGAACCAGCCATTGGAATGGTAACACGCCATACTGCCTGTGCATCAGTGCATCCAAGTGTCTTTGCCACGAACTCATATCGTGTACTGATTGATTCGAATGTAGATCGCATAATACGCAGCATATAAGGGAAGTTAACAAAAAACTGTGCAACGATAATTCCAAGTGGTGTAAAAACAAACGCAATACCGATATCTGAGAGTGCATTTCCAAAATCGGTTGTTCCAAAAAAAAGAAGCAGTCCAAGTCCTGCAACAAGAGGTGGGAGCGCAAGGGGCATATCTAATATCGCGTTTACAAAATTCTTGCCTGGGAATGAATACCTGGCGAGTGCATATGCAGCAGGGACTGCAATAAGAATACAAAACAGGGTAGATATTACTGATGTACCCAAGCTTAAAAATATGGCAAAATGAATTTCCGGACTAGTTATCGATGTGTATAGTCCTTCATATGATGGTTTGGTCACAATAAGAAGGAGTAATATCACAATAAAGGCGGTAAGAAAAAAACTGGAAGATATTGTTGTATATCGCAACCAAGAGTGTCTGATACCACTCATTTTTTAGTCCGTTCTCTGTTACGAAGTTCTTTTGGGGTGCTGTTCCATTCTGCAATATCATCCGTATGCTGGTTATCTACCCAACCACTTTTTACTTCTTGTCGATGATCAAATTGTCTGACATATGGTTTGATATCTAAAACCGGTGTTCCGTTAAGTACGTCAACGCCAGAAACCTGCAAAATATTTCCATCAACCTGTATCAGCTCCATAATCGAAAGTCCTATTGGATTTGGGCGGTTAAAATGCCTAATAGCAAAGATACCGCGATCTTTTTCTCCATCAAGGAAGGGTTTTTGGACTAGGTTTTTTCCTGTTGCTCTATCAAAATAATAGAGCACATATAGATGAGAAAATGCTTCAATATCTACAAGTCCATCTTTGAACTCTTCAAATACTTCAATATATCCGATAGAAGGATTAAATATTCCCTGAATTGGTGTATTGTCATGTTCGGTATGATCTGAATGTATTACTCCGATTGGGTTGAAACTGATCTCTTTATTTTTCCATTTCTGTGTATGTTCTTGTAGAAAATTCATAAAATATTTCTCCAGATTGTTAGTAATAGATACTGATAAAAAAAGTTTTAAGCATCTCCATACTTTGAAGATGGATAGATCTCAAATCCGTGTTTCTTATATAGATCTTTCCCTTCATCAGATGCTACGAAATTCATGAATTTTTCTGCTTCTTCTTTATTTTTTGAAAACGTTAACGTTCCAATTGGAACAACGTCAACAAGACCGGTTTTTTGTGAAATTTCAACAAGTTCCATATTTTCCGGATTAAAGAGGTCCATCCAGATAATGGCAACATCTGCCTGATTCATGGCAGTGTATACCAGAAGTTCATTAACTGTTCCCGATTTTACAACGATATTCTTTTGAGTTGCATTCCACAGTCCGTTTCGCTCAAGCATCTTCTTCGTAGCAGTTCCAACAGCCGGACCAGAGGGTTCACCAATTGCAACCCTTACACCTGGTTTAGCGATATCTTCAATAGTTGTGATATTTGCCGGATTTCCCTTGGGTACAGCCATCACTAATGCGTGATATACGATATCCTCAGTTTTATCAACAAAGCTTTTATTTATGGCTGATTGAATATATGAGAGTGCACCTGGCATGTACAGGTCTCCTTTCTGATAGAGTTCAATCTGACTGAGAAGTTGGGCTGATCCTCCATACGTATATTCGATTTTTGTTCCCTCTTTTTCTTCATATATGGAGGCGATCTCTTCCATTGGTTCTTTCATACCTGCACCGCAGTATACAAGAAGGGTTTTTTCTGCAGTGGATTGAGGTTCAGATATCGGGGTAACATCATATTTTACCGTCTGAATGTCAGGAGAACTGTTTGATGTGCAACCACAGGCGAACAAGGTAACTGAAATAAGCAATATAATACCGATTACAGAAGTTTTTGACTCCATACAGTGAGATTATGCCTGAATCGTGATAAACATTGGTTAATCTGAGTAGCTTATTGTACTTGAATATTAAAATCTATCTGAATAATGTCTATTGATATATTTATCCTGCATTTGGGCAAAAAACCTGTCTGTATGGTTAAACAAATGTTATAGCAATTGCTATATTGTAAATCCAAACTTTTATGTCAATGGATCCGCGCCGATATAGTTCACATAAGGGGGAAATTATTTGGAGCCTTCAATTGACAATATCCGTGGCTGCCTATAATTTGTATTAAATAAAGATTTGAAGTTATAATCTGGTTCGTTTTCTGAATAATGGTCACTTACAGAACACAAGAATCTGTTAAGAGATATATTGCACTTTTCATGGGTATTCACCCGGATATAATCCCAATACAATTAGATATTATCAAATTTAAGGCCTTATTCTTATAATATAATCAATCTTCATCTTCGTTTATTTAGTGCTCTTCATTACTTTCTCTAAATCCGCAAATCTCTAATTATTCTGCGCCCATATCGCAACGCTATTAAGTCATGGTAGGAAGATGAATGCAGGGTCGGATATACATGAGATCCACCCATTACGACCCGCTATAACACTCGTTTTATCCGGCCATTTGTGGGATGCCTCTCAAATATTAAATCTCGGATGGGATTTTTCTTATCTATTCCTGAATATCCAGCCGAATGAAGATTAATAATGATTAATAATGATGAATACAAACCCATAATGAATGATCCATGTGGAATTACTGCTATTCCTGATCATCTTTCCGTTTCTCATCGCCCTCATCCTTGCCGGAGTTAGGGGTGCACGAATTCGGGAGGTGATTGTACTTTTCGGTGCAGGACTCATCATCCTTGTCTCAATAGTACTCCTTCTCATGGGATATTCAGATCTTGCAACAATATTCCCAATTGGAAGTGAAATTACTGCTCTCATCATGTTCGGAGCAGAGATTGCAATAGCGCTGTATATCCTGTATATTGGTGCAAAATATCGCAAATACGCAGTCATCGCTCTTACCCTCCTTCAGGCAGCCCTGCTGATAATTGTTGAATATGCAGCAGTCGGATGGCATGAAATAAATGAAAACTTGTTTATCGACCAGTTTTCAATAATCATGGCCGCCATCGTAGGGGTGATTGGAAGTTTAATTGCCATATATGCTATCAGTTACATGCGGGATTACCACACCCATCATCCTGATGTAATTGACAGATCCCCATTTTTCTTTGCCACGACATTTATGTTCTTAGCAGCCATGTTCGGGCTGGTATTTTCAAATAATCTTCTCTGGGTATTTTTCTTCTGGGAGATTACTACTCTGTGTTCCTTCCTGCTAATTGGGTACTCAGGATCTGAAGAAGCGGTCAATAATGCATTCTGGGCGCTTCTCATAAATGTTGCCGGAGGGGTAGCATTTATCGGTGGTATTTTCTATATCCTGGTTGCACTCCCTGCAGACCATGTACTGATTACAAACCTGATGCATGCCGGCCCGCTCGCCCTGCTTCCGGCAGCTCTTATCAGCATTGCAGGCCTTACAAAATCTGCCCAGATGCCGTTTTCATCCTGGCTTGTGGGAGCAATGGTTGCCCCTACCCCGGTTTCTGCTCTTTTACATTCAAGCACTATGGTAAAGGCTGGGGTATATATTATCGTCAGGTTTGCCCCGGTATTTGACGGACAACTCATAGGAGTTCTAATAGCACTCATTGGTGGAATTACCTTCCTTCTAGCTTCCTGTATTGCCATCAATATGAGTAACACGAAAAAGATTCTTGCTTATTCTACCATAGCAAACCTTGGGCTTGTGGTAGCCTGCGCTGGGATTGGAACACCGGATGCAGTCTGGGCTGCAATACTCCTGATTATATTCCATGCGGTTGCCAAGTCCCTGCTTTTCCTCTCAGTAGGCACCGTCAGTCACCGGATAGACAGTCTTGACATAGAGGATATGAGTGGTCTTATTACCACTATGCCACGTGTCGGAATGATGATGCTTATTGGAATAGCTGGCATGTTTTTAGCTCCCTTTGGAATGCTGATTTCAAAATGGGCTTCACTTCATGCCTTCGTTTCTGCATCTCCTCCATTTGGTATCATTCTGGTGCTAATCATTGCCTACGGGAGTGCCGTTACTGCATTCTTCTGGACAAAATGGATGGGAAAAATTATCCAGGCAACGTATCACGGAGCGAAAAATGAGCAGGATATACAGGTACATGAATGGACCGTGCTCCACGCAATTACTGCACTCACCATTATAATTTGTCTGCTCTTCCCGTTCATCTCATGGTACATGATTGAGCCGTATCTCTCCGGATATTATCCCTCAGTATCGAACCTGATATCACTTAGCAATGTTGAGATCATGACTATGATGCTCTTTCTGGTATTAATGATGCCATTTTCTCTCTCCTATTTCAAGCGAACACGTACCACTATTCCCCGGTATATGGGTGGGCTTCCATCTAAAGACGGACTGTCTTATACTGGAAGTCTCGGGACGGTAAGAAACGTAACACTTTCTAATTATTACCTGAGTTCATACTTTGAAGAGAAGCGACTTGCGCATTATGGTGTATACATCACTGGCCTTCTTCTTGTGATATTAATAGCCCTTGTTGAAGGAGGACTATGATGATCAATCCATTTTTGAGTGCGGCTGTATTCATAATTCTGGCCCCGGTTATCGGTATTCTTGTAACCGGACTTGACCGGATCATAACTGCACGGATGCAGGGGCGTGTAGGACCACCTCTGCTCCAGCCCTGGTATGATATCAGAAAACTCCTTGAGAAGCGACGTGTTGCAGTGTGGGAAGCACAGAGCTTCTTCGTATTCTGTTACCTGATATTCATCGTATTTACCGGAGCCCTCTTCTTTGGAGGGGGGGACATGCTGCTGGTAATATTTGCATTCACCCTGGCACATGTATTCCTGATTCTTGGTGCTTTCAGTTCATTTTCACCCTATGCTCATATTGGTGCTGAACGTGAACTCATCCAGCTGATGGCAGTTGAACCAATGATCATCATCACTGCAATCGGGTTCTATCAGGCAAGTGGGAGTTTCCTTGTCGGGGATATAATGGACAGTGCACAGATGTTTATCATCACACTTCCCGGAGTATTTCTTGGATTTGTTTATATATTGACGATGAAACTGCGTAAATCACCTTTTGATCTCGCATCATCTCACCATGCACATCAGGAACTCGTTAAAGGGAGCATGACAGAATTTTCTGGTTCAACCCTTGCGATGGTTGAGATTGCTCATATCTACGAACTAGTTGTTCTCCTTGGAATTATGGGCCTGTTCTTTGCCGGAAATATTCTCCTTGGTATTGTTGTAATTGCATTCATATATCTCCTTGAGATTCTGGTTGATAACAGCACAACAAGAGTAAAGTGGCAACTTGCTCTCAATAGTACCTGGCTTATCACATTGGTACTTGGGGCGGGAAACATCATCGGACTCTCTCTGCTGGTGGTGAACTAATATGTCATATCTTCAAAAATCACCATGGATCATTCACTATGATGCTTCAAGCTGCAATGGATGCGATATTGAAGTGCTTGCCTGTCTGACTCCGCTTTATGATGTTGAGCGGTTTGGAATCATCAATACCGGCAACCCTAAACATGCGGATATTTTTGTCATCACCGGTGGTGTGAATGAACAGAATAAAGAGGTGGTAAGGAATCTGTATGATCAAATTCCAGACCCGAAAGTAGTTGTTGCAGTTGGTATCTGCGCCTGTTCAGGTGGAGTGTTTCGGGAGTGTTATAACATTGCAGGAGGAGTGAGTACCGTAATTCCGGTAGATGTGTATGTGCCAGGTTGTGCAGCAAGGCCTGAATCTATCATAGACGGAATTGTTCAGGCACTTTCTATCCTGAACGAAAAACACGACAAATTGAAAAAAGGTGATGATTCATGACCGGAACAGTCAGTATAATCAATCAGATTCCGTCAGTAGATCTTATTCCAGCCGTTCGGGAGCGGCATGAAGCCGGATGGCGTCTTGTGCAGATCAGTTGTGCACGCATTGATGATACGTATGAGCTCACGTATTCATTTGACAAGGATCTCGGTATGGAGCATCTTCGTGTTATCATCGGGTTAGATGAACCAATTGTGAGTATTTCGTGCATCTATCTGGCTGCATTTGTGTATGAAAATGAGATTGCTGACCTCTATGGAATAAATATTCAAGGTATTGCTATCGACTATAAAGGGAAATTTATCAAAACTTCCATTCTTCACCCATTCAAAGGCACGGTTACTGTTAAGAAAGGAGAAGCAGAATGAGCAGACATATTACCGTACCATTCGGGCCGCAGCATCCCGTCCTTCCTGAACCGATCCATCTTGATCTTATCCTTGAAGACGAACAGGTTCTGGAGGCTATTCCCTCTATCGGATATATTCACCGCGGTCTTGAAGCCCTGGTAGAAAAACGGGATTTTCGGGATTATGTCTATATTGCAGAACGAATATGTGGTATCTGCAGTTTTATCCATAGTTCAACCTATTGTCAGGCTATAGAAACCGTTATGGGCGTTGAGACTCCGGCACGTGCGGAATACTTGCGAGTCATCTGGTCTGAGTACTCCCGTCTGCACAGCCACCTTCTCTGGCTTGGTTGTTTTGCAGATAGTATGGGATTTGAAAATCTGTTTATGAATTCATGGAGGATCAGAGAACAGGTGCTTGATGTTCTTGAATCAACATCCGGTGGCAGGGTCATTCAGGGCGTATGCAAGGTCGGTGGGGTGAGAAGGGATATAACCGATGATCAGTTACGTTCCATAAAAACCGGGCTTGACACCATGGAATCTGAACTTGAAGATCTGACCCGGGTATTTTATGATGATCAGACCGTTCAGAGTAGAACACAAGGAGTTGGAATTTTATCAAAAGCAGATGCATACGAACTCGGTGCTGTCGGCCCCATGCTCAGGGGGAGCGGCGTTGCCCAGGATGCACGAATGACAAAATACGGGGTGTATGGCGAACTTGATTTCAAGCCGGCAGTTCATCCCGATGGAGACTGCTATGCCCGGTGTGCTGTCAGGGCAGACGAACTCTTTACATCCATCGATCTTATCAGACAAGTGATTGATAGGATACCTGACGGGCCCATTGAGATTCCGGTTAAAGGGAATCCTGACGGGGAATTTTTTGCACGGGCAGAACAACCACGGGGCGAAGTGATTCACTATGTCCGGGGAGGAGGAAAGAAGAACCTGCTCAGGCACCGGGTCAGAACCCCAACTGCAGCAAACGTACCTGCATTAGTATCAATACTGAAGGGATGCGAGATGGCTGATGTTCCTGTTATTGTTCTTTCAATTGATCCCTGTATCGGATGTCTGGAGCGGTGAGAATGAAAGCACTTCCCATATTTAAGACGATTCTTCAGTATATGAGGAATGGACCGGCTACAATCCGCTATCCGTCAGAAGCGGCAAAACAGACCCCTGCAACCAGAGGCCATCTTGAGATAAAAATAGAGGATTGTATCTTTTGTGGTCTCTGTCGGATGCACTGCCCTTCGCAGGCAATAGAAGTGAGCAAACCTGACCTTACCTGGCAGGTTGATCGTTTCCGGTGCATTATCTGTAGTAGCTGCGTTGAGTACTGTCCAAAAAATTGTCTTTCTATCAGGCAAAACTACCTGCCTCCAAGTGCTACCCAGGTCGTTGACCGGTTTCAGGGTATAGCACAGGAAAAACCAGAGAAAACCGAATAATTTTCATTCAAGAATTATTTTTCTGCCATCTTCTTTTCACGAGCAATACGTTTTTTTCTCTCTATTAATTTTTTTACTTTTTTCAGCCTGAAAATATCCTCACGTTCCCGCTCTTCAATTGCAAACCTGATATATTTGGCCTGTTGTTTTAGTTCAGGGATTACTATCTGATCAAGGGCATTGACCCTTCTCCTGTTCATCTGGATCTCGTCCCCAAGCCTTCGAAGAGCAGTTTCAGTCTCAGCAAGTCTGATAATTATATCAATCGCGAGTTCATACTTTTCAGCCGTTTCATCTATTCGCCCGCTTGTTCCGATAATGCTGTATCCACGTTGCATAACATTGAGCATTACACTCTTCTTCTGAATGACAGGAACCGGGACACCCATAATATTCTTACCTGATATATCCACAGATAGTTGCCGTTTTGTAGCGAATGATGCTGATTTTAATGTTACCGGATCATCAACTGCGTGGGCAATCAGAAGAGCATGTTCAGCCGCATCAGATACTGCCTCCAGTTCTTCACGTGACTGGGTGAAGGTTACCATGATCCTGAAAAACTCCTGAATCAGGGCTTCCATCTTCTCTTTCAGAAGATCTCGTCCTTGCTCGGCCAGTGCTATCTGGGAACGCTTTTTAATCAGTTCCATCCGGGTCGGCCGTACCTGCTCCATTGGGTTTCACTCCTTCTTTTGATTTGCCGGGTGGTACCGGTCAATATACTCCAGTTTTATACGCTTCAATTCTTCTTCAGGCAGAAGAGAGAAGAGTTCCCAAGCAAGAGAAAAGGTATCATTTATATTCCGATTTGTCTCTCCTTGTCCGATAAATTTCTTTTCAATGAGATCAGCAAAGTGGAGATATTTCTGATCAAGTTCGGTAAGGGCTTCTTCTCCAACGATTGCAACCAGTCTGCGTAGGTCACGACCGTATGCATAAGAAGCATACAACTGATCAGCGACATTGCGATGATCTTCACGGGTTTTCCCTTCTCCGATACCTAAATTCATCAATCGGGATAGGCAGGGAAGGGCATCTATTGGTGGATTCAGGCCGCGTCGAAACATATCACGAGAGAGCACAATCTGTCCTTCAGTGATATATCCGGTCAGATCCGGAACCGGGTGCGTGATATCATCATCAGGCATTGTGAGGATGGGAATTTGTGTGATTGATCCTTTCTTTCCCTTAATTCGCCCTGCACGCTCATAAATTGATGCAAGATCTGTATACATATATCCCGGATATCCTCTTCGGCCTGGAATTTCTTCTCTGGCAGTTGATATCTCCCTGAGTGCATCACAATAGTTGGTCATGTCTGTCAGGATAACCAATACGTGAAGATCATGGGTATACGCGAGATATTCAGCGACAGTAAGTCCGCACCGGGGTGTTGCTACGCGCTCAATGGTGGGATCATCAGCAAGGTTGAGGAAGAATACCACTCGCTGCAGCGCTCCGCTCTCCTCAAAATCTTTCATAAAAAAGGATGCTTCTTTGTACGTAATTCCCATCGCAACAAATACAACTGCAAACTTCTCTCCCTCACCAAGCACAGTCGCCTGCCGTGCAATCTGCGCTGCAAGTTTGTTAGCCGGAAGACCTGCTCCTGAAAAAATAGGGAGTTTCTGACCGCGTACAAGGGTGTTCAGAGCATCTATTGCTGATATTCCTGTCTGAATAAATTCTGCAGGTTTATCGCGTGAGTAAGGATTTATGGGTGTTCCGGAGATATCAAGCCGTGCTTCAGGGATAATGTCTGGTCCTCCGTCCCGGGGTTTTCCGATTCCATTGAGAACCCTCCCAAGCATATCAATAGAAACATCTATTCGAGGCGCCTCTCCGGTGAATCTGACACTTGTTTTATAACTGTCAATCCCGCTTGTACCTTCATAAACCTGAACAACTGCCATATCTCCGGAAACATCAAGTATCTGGCCGGTTCTGACTTCTCCATCCGGAAGGGTAATTCTGGCAGTCTCACCAAATGAAACACCTCTTGGTCGCTCTACGAAGATGAGCGGGCCGGAAACATAATTCACCGTCTGGTACTCGGTAGTCATCAGACTACGGTGCATGCTTTCACCTCCAGCACTCCAGCCTGTTCAGTGATAAAAGTTGTCATCTCCTGAATTTTCGGGATATCCTGTTGTTCTTTCATCCTGGCAATATCATTCCTGACCGGCATTGAGAGAAGTGTTCGAAGAGGAACACCTTTTTTCATGCCTGCGATGATGGCATCATAATAGGTAAGAATCACCTTGAGCATCCAGTACTGTTTTTCCAACGGGCAGAATGAATCAACATCACTGTATGCACTCTGTTGCAGGAAATCTTCCCTGATTATTCTAGCCAGTTCAAGGACTACTTTTTCATTGTCCGGCAGGGCGTCAGGACCGACAAGCTGAACGATCTCCTGGAGTTCAACTTCCTTTTGAAGAATAAACATAACCTGATCACGAATCGTTCGAAAATCCCTGGCAATATTTGTTGCATACCATTCTTCAACACTGTCAAGATATAATGAATAACTTTTAATCCAGTTTACCGAAGGGAAATGACGGCGATAGGCCAGATTGCTATCCAGTGCCCAGAATGTACCTGCTATACGAAGAGTATTCTGGGTTATCGGCTCTGAAAAGTCACCTCCGGGTGGTGATACCGCACCGATAATAGTAACTGAACCTTCACGTTCTTCCTGACTCTGACAGATAACCCGACCTGATCGCTCATAAAACGCAGAGAGACGGGTTGCAAGATATGCCGGATATCCTTCTTCCCCTGGCATTTCTTCAAGCCTGCCGGATACCTCTCTGAGCGCTTCTCCCCAGCGGGAAGTCGAATCTGCCATAAGACTTACATCATATCCCATATCACGATAATATTCACCCATGGTGATCCCGGTGTATATGGATGCTTCTCTGGCAGCAACCGGCATATTTGACGTATTTGCTATCATTATTGTGCGTTCAATCAGGGGATAGCCGGTCCTGGGATCCACAAGTTCCGGAAACTCAGTCAGAACATCGGTCATCTCATTTCCGCGCTCCCCGCACCCGATATAGACAACCACCTGTGTATCTGCCCATTTGGCAAGGGTTTGTTCAGCAACGGTTTTTCCTGTCCCAAATCCCCCCGGAATCATGGCCGTGCCACCTTTTACTAACGGAAAAAGACTATCAAATATTCGCTGTCCGGTCAGTAGAGGGATAGAGGGGTCCATTTTCTTTTTTACCGGCCGTGGTTTTCGAACCGGCCAGTGATGCATCAGGGTTATCTTTGTATCATCTTCAAGAATACAGATGGTATCTTCAACGGTGAAATTTCCTTCTCTGATCTCCCGAACGGTTCCTGAAATCCCGGGAGGAACCAGGATCCGATGCAGGAGTTTGTACTCCGGAACAGTTCCAATTACATCTCCCCCGGTGACACTATCTCCGGCTTTGACCAGAGGAGTAAATTGCCATGTAACATTCCGGTCCAGACCCGGGACTGATATACCTTTTAATATGAAATCCCCGCTTTTTTCTGCAAGTTTAGGGAGAGGACGCTGCACTCCGTCAAAAATTGAAGAGAGAAGTCCGGGCCCCAGTTCTACTGAGAGCGGGAGACCGGTATTAATTACGTCTTCGCCGATAGTAAGGCCTGATGTATCTTCATATACCTGAACAATCGCATCATGCCCTTCTAGTCTGATAATCTCCCCACTCAATTCAGATTCCCCGACCTTTACCACATCATACATACATGAACCCTGCATTGACCTGGCAATGACAACAGGTCCGGCAATACGGGCAATTTTCCCAACAATCATAATTATCCCCTCATAATAATATTATATCCTATTGCGCGTTTTAAAAGCAGTTCGATGTAACTTCCCATAGGGGCGCCCATTCTGGGAGCAGGGATCGGAATAATGACCGGGTGATATGACCGCTCGATTCTACTGAGCACTGATTTATCTAAACAGGCCATATAATCTTCTCTGACTGCAACAATTCCCACATCATTGGAGTTCAGGATTGGAATAAGGACCTTCTGTGCTTCCTGCGGGTTTGATGCCTCAATAACTGTAGCTCCTGCAAGCCTGAATCCATCCCCTGATTCCGGATCGGTAACAACGATAATTTTATACATAAATCATCTCCGCTTCCATCTCTTCAGGGGTGATCATGGTCTCTTTACACCGTGCAATGATACGAAGATTCATCACTTCTGTATACTTTTCCCAGAGATATCCAATGAGAATTGTAATTGAGAGGGGATCTCCACGAAATATCCTGGCACCATGAGTTATAAGATACCGATCAAGAGCATTTTGGTAAACCGACATTTTTGCATGAGTCTCAGCTCCGGCCTTTAGTCCTATCAAAAATCGGTATGGTGTTTTCTCCAGGTACGGAAGCAGTTCTCCGATAGTGGGGGCGTGAAGCATGGTCAGAAGTTGTTTCATGTTCAGGTGTTTTCCCCCTGATAAAAGAATACGCTCTCCATCTTCAGGATCAATTCCATCACGAATTAATGTTAAAAGACTTTTGATATTGGTAACATCAATTTCTGTTGCAATAAGGTCACGAATAATGGTTTCATCGTTTGATTTTCCCTTCACCCGTCTTAGTGCTCGTTCATAGTAGTCCTTATCAAGAGCATATTCAAGAATTACAAGGTCAGAAGTTTTACTGTATTCTTCAAAATGCCGGGTAAGTGGGATGGAAGATTCATGACCCCACATAGCAAGAAGATCGACAACTGCTTTAATATCGGGTTGTTTGAGAAGTTCAACAAGGGTTGCTTCATCAAGGTCTCCGGCAGGAACCAGGCAGGATCGTATCTCCTGGGTTGGAATACTCACCTTTTTTCCCCGAAGAATCGTTTTGACATTATGAATATCCCATCTGGTCAGAAAAATATGGACATATTTCTCTCCTGTGTCTCCCTCAACAAATGAGAGTATTTTCCTAAACGTTCTGATGAGATTCATCCTCAACGCATTTTCAACTCCACGGATTTCAGTCGCCGTTACCATGGCAAGTTGTAAATCCTGTTTGTAAGGAGTTTTTTCAAGATCTGAGATAAATGAGGCGAGATCTGGTTTTAAAATCAGACTGTCAAGTTGTTTCCGGTCTAAAAGAAATGAATGCATTCCACGAACCCTTGCATTCACATACCCGATATCCATATCAGTCTCCTGAAATCTCAGAAAAAATTTCTATAGAGTAGACATCCATTGCCTTTTTAAGCCTGGATTCTATGGTGTTACTTATTGTTATAGACCCTTGTCGATCTGATATCACAACGCCTCCACTGCATTCAATATCGGCCTTAATTGGTGATGTGATACCCTGCTCTTTGGTGATTGTTGTGACTAAAGTCAGATCTCTTGGATCAACATGCAGGATATACGGGTCATTGAGATCAAAGGAAGCTTCTGCAATAATTCTGCGCATAAATTCTGCATAACCGGGAGTCTCTCTGAAATTTTTGAGACTGGTTTGTGCATGAGAAAAAGCCAGGTTAAATATCTCTTGTTTAACCTGGATAATGGATGCATTAGCCTCCTGCTTTGCAAGATATGATAACCGGTTTCTCTCTACTTCTAAGGCGCGATTGCTTTCATGCAGAAATCCGTTACTAATTTCTGCTGCCTGTTCATGGGCTTGTCTGATTATTTCATCAGATTCCCGGTGCGCCCGCTCAAGAACTTCACGGTTCTTCTCCTCCGCAGCAGCCTCTACCGAGCGTACCAGTTCATCATAGGTCATTTCATTGCACCATTATCACATCTGTGAAAGGAACTATCTCCTGAATCTGCGCTCTTCCTTTTTTCCTGATTAACTGAGAAAAAAAGGAAATTCTGCTTGTATGGTTATTTAACCATAATCATAATCATCGCGGCGACAACGAACCCGAGAATCACGAGCGTCTCTGGAATTGCCTCAAGTACAATGATTGTGCCTGCTGTCTCAGGGCGCTCTGCAATCGTTCCGGCTCCTGCTGCTCCAATTTTCGACTGTGCAATACCTGTAGCAATTGCTCCGCCTGCAAACGCAATCGCAGCACCAATAGGAACTTCCCAACCTGTCATGATAATACTCCCTTCCTTTATTTCACGGTTATTTAATCCTTTTCATTTGCATTCCACATTATCCTGTCCAATTAACCCCTCAATCACTCTTTTCCCTTCCAAACGGTTGATATGGTTCACCTCCTCCTTCATAAAATTTTGAAAAGAACTCTACGATGTGAAGCCTCATTGAATGAATAGAAGGGCTGAACATCGCAAGGCCAATATTGAGTGTATGGAGCAGTACTGCTATTATCACTCCGATTGCAAGCACTCCCATCTCGCCGCCAAGCCTGTTTGCAACAATTGCCAGAATCACTGACGCCATACCAATGGCCATAAGCCTTGCATAGGACATAATATTTCCCAACGTCCCCATAATTTCTATTACTCCAAGTATTCCTCCTCCATATATGAGTGCAATAAGAGACACTATGAGAACAATTACTGCTGGTTGCATAAGGATAACTGGGATCAGATTTCCAGCTGATCCAATTAGGAGAATTATTGCGACAAGCACACCAATCATCCCGCACTTTTCACACAGATGTTTACGTTTTTTTCTAATTATAGCGTTATATGCTCCAATAAAGAGTCCGAGAAAGACGTGCACTGCCCCAATGCCTATTGTTAATGCAAGCAGGGGAATTATTGCGTCAACCCGGTTCCAGGTTATCCCAAAGAGATGTACGGGATGCAGCCATCCCATTATCTCTCCAAAGTCTCCAAAAAATTCTCCAAATAAGTACCCGAATATAATGGTCGGGATTGAAGAGATCATAAGAATATTTGATATCTGACGAACCCAGAGAAGATCAGAATACTTTTTCTTAAGCAGCAGGGCAAAGAAAAAAATGATGATGCCATACCCGATATCACCAACGATAAGCCCGAAAAAGAAGGGGAATGATATTGCAATGATCAACGTTGGATCTACTTCACGGTACTTTGGGAGTCCGACCAGTTGCATAAAAAATTCAAAAGGCCTGACCCAGAAAGGGTTATCATAAAAAACCGGAGCCTGATCCATCATCTCTGGTGTCATTGGGAGGGGAGTGATCACAACCCGATCACCAAAGACCTCCGAAAGTTCCGTTTTGACCTTCCTGATAAATTTATTGGGAATCCATCCTTTTATTACCAGAGTATAATTGGTCTCTCCAAACTTTGAATAGGCCTGGATAGCTGCGTACCGGTCTTCAAGCACAGTCTGCAAAACAGATAATTCTTCATACCATTGATCAGAGAGCATCAAAAGTTGCCTGTCAATCTCTTTTACTTCATCACTTGCAGAATTTCTATCACGCTCTAAAAGACGTAGAGCCTCTTCAAGTGGCATATTCGAGTATTCAAGAGGAATACGGACTTCGTTAACATTTTTTGAGTAAAGAAAATCATGAATTCTCTCAGAATATTTTTTATTAAATACGGTAATCACAGCGATATTTTTCTCATCTAGATCAGCAGAGATGAGTTCAAATTGATTTTTTGTGATTCCGGCAAAAAAGGGTTTGATAATATCCAAGATCTCCTCATATTCTTTCAAAATGATAAGGATAGTGACTTCAAATCCTTCTAATTTTGGAAGTTGTGACTCAAAAGGAAATATTTTTCGAAAGACTTTTTCATATCTAAAAAGAGTAGTAATTTTCAGTTCAAGTTCACCTTTCCGGGTCTCAAGCAGCCGGGTACTCTGATCAAGTGAAATCACTGCAGTATTTGCAAGTGCGATCAGTTCATCGGTTGATTTCTGATTTGTCTCACTGATAAACCGGGATTTGTGCTTCTTATCGGAAGAGACCGGAGGGAGAACCTGGAGCATTCCTCCGATTTTAAGGAGAAGTGAAGATATCTCATCGGTATAACAGGCATCAACATGCTTTGTAAAGGAAACCCAGGGAAAACTGCTTGACACATCTTCAAGGTGAAGGGCTCCGGTCTGGTACAATACATCAACTATCCTTTGATAATCTTTTTTTGGCCCGACAACCAGGACATTCTTCATCTTCTGTATCATTGCACTATCCGGTTATAAGTTCGCAGATTTTCAGGGCAGCTCGGTCAAGGTTACGTTCTCCTTGTGATCTGATTTCATCTGACTTTCGCCGTCCCTCTTTTTTTATCTGGTTAATTTCAGTTGTAATTTCCTGCAAGCCCTGGGTATAAATCCCCTCTGCTTTTATTTTTCCTTCTTTTTTAGCAGAAGAGATAATTTGGGCAGCGTCATTTCTGGCAGAAGCTACTATTTCCTCTGCCTGACTGCAGACAAGATCAGTTTTTACTTTAAGTTCCTCTTCTTTATCAGAAATCTGCTCTAAAAGAGTTTTTTCTTGTGCCATATGTCCCTCCGGTTATAATCCATGCTTTTTTTTAACGCTTTGGGTCACTCCATACTGATCTGGTGAATCTTCATTTTTTTTCTGATGATCAGTCGAACGTGATGCTGCCTCCAGTATTCGCTCTTCACAACGCTTCATTGCAGTCTTTTTCAATTTCATTATCGCAGTAAAATCCACAGGAGACATAACTATCAACACTCATATAGGATAATCTGAACATTATCTTGAGGATATTTAAGAGTATCTATTTCACCGGCACATATTTTCCCCTTCATTACACCACACCAATAGATTTTTCAATTTACAAACCGACAAAGAATCACTATACTACTTTCAGAGGGGCAGGTCTGTCATATGATATCAGAAACCGGGAGAGTTTTAAATGAAGAGCCGGTAATGCATATTCATACTGCCCGTGTTGAGGATGTATATACTCTCTGTAAAACACAGTTTACCGGCCTTACTGAACAGCAGGCTGCTCAAAACCTGAGTACATCAGGAAAGAACATCCTGCTAAAAACCAAAAAGAAATCCCCGTTAGTTCGTTTTCTAGCGAATTTTACTCACCTAATGGCAATTCTGCTCTGGGTGGGAGGATTTATTGCAATATTTGCCCAGATGCTGCAACTTGGTATCGCTATCTGGATGGTAAACCTGATTAACGGGTTATTCTCCTTCTGGCAGGAATTTCGGGCTGAAAAGGCTGCTGAAGCACTGATGAATCTTCTCCCTCGTCAGGTACGGGTAATCCGTGATGGTGTTATCAGGGAAATACCTGCAGAAAACCTGGTCCCCGGCGATATTATGGCCCTTTCTGAAGGCGATCATATCTCTGCAGATGCCCGACTGGTTGAGGAGGCAGCGCTTAGAATTGATCAGTCTACACTGACTGGAGAGTCGCACCCGGTAAAAAAGACAAGTGAACCATTTCCCGACTCTGGGTATTCTCGGATTGAATTTCCAAATCTTGTCTTTGCCGGGACGAATGTTGTTTCCGGCACAGGCAAAGCAGTAGTTATCTCCACCGGGATGAAGACTGAATTTGGAAAAGTTGCTGATCTGACACAGGCCATAAAAGAAGAACAGAGTCCGCTGCAGAAAGAGATGGTGTATGTAACCCGGATGGTCACCTTTGTTGCGGTCAGTATCGGAATTATCTTTTTTCTCCTCCTCATTACTCTGACTCCGGTAAGTCTTGCTGAGAGTTTCATATTTGCTCTTGGAATGATTGTTGCTTTTGTTCCTGAAGGTCTGCTTCCAACGGTGACTCTGGCACTGGCCCGCGGCTCTCAACGGATGGCAAAAAGAAACGCTCTGATTAAACGGTTATCTGCGGTTGAGACTCTTGGCTGTACCTCTGTTATCTGCACTGATAAAACCGGAACTCTGACTCAGAATGAGATGACGGTAAAAGACATCTGGGTATCAGGGCAGTATCTCACGGTCACTGGTGCAGGGTACGATCCGGTAGGCACAATCCTTTCGGGAAATAATCCGGTTCCTGTTGATATCAGATCAATGTTAACCCGAATGCTTATTACTGCGGGATTATGCACCAATGCGCGACTTCTTCCCCCTGATGATGAATTCTCTGAATGGTCAGTTCTTGGAGATCCGACAGAAGCAGCGCTTCTCGTAGCAGTAAAGAAAGGGGGGATTAACCTTGAAGATGAGAGCCACAAATTACCAAGGTCCAGAGAATTCCCGTTTGATTCCCGAAGAAAACTGATGAGCACTATTCATCTGTCAGGTAATCGTGAGATACTCTGTCTGAAAGGGGCTCCAAAGGAAGTAATCAGATTCTGCTCTGATATCAGCATTGGAGAAGAACTCCTCACTCTTGATGAAAAAATCCGAAATGATGTCATTGCTGTGAACGATTCGTATGCACTGAAAGGTCTTCGTGTTCTCGCAGTAGCAACACGAAACCTTCCTGCTGATATTGATACCAGTTCTCCTGATGATGTAGAACGTGATCTCACCTTCCTCGGACTGATTGCGATGATGGACCCTCCCCGTCCTGAAGTCTCTGATGCAGTAATCAGGTGCAAAAAGGCCAGTATCAGGATCATCATGATAACCGGGGATTATGGTCTGACTGCAAAAAGTATTGCACGTCGTATAGGTATTGTTCAGAGCGAAAATCCAAGGATTGTTACTGGTTCTGATCTTGATGCAATGAGCTCTGAAGATCTGATGAAGGCGCTTAGTGGAGAAGTAATATTTGCCAGGGTTGCACCAGAGCATAAACTCAGAGTTGTTTCAACGCTCAAGGATATGGGGCACATTGTTGCGGTGACCGGCGACGGAGTCAATGATGCCCCAGCCCTGAAAAAAGCTGATATTGGTGTTGCAATGGGGATTACTGGGACTGATGTTGCAAAAGAAGCAGCAGACATCGTTCTCACTGATGATAATTTTGCCTCTATCGTCAATGCTGTTGAAGAAGGCAGGGCTGTGTATGCAAACATCAAAAAGTTCACTGGATATATTTTCACCAGTAATACTCCTGAAGCGGTACCTTTTATTCTCTTTGCTTTTAGTAAAACCCGTATTCCTCTTGCTCTTGACGTAATGCCCATCCTTGCTATCGATCTCGGAACAGATCTGCTTCCTGCCCTTGCACTTGGGTCAGAACCACCAGAGAAAGGTATTATGAATAATCCTCCCCGCAATTTGAATGAACATGTCATAACCCGGTCTCTGTTAATTAAATCATATCTCTGGCTCGGTCCGATTCAGAGCGCTGCAGCGATGTCAGCATTCTATTATCAATACTGGACAAATGGATATTGGGGACAGTTTCTTGACCTTCCTGCTTCAGGACCTCTTTACCATTCAGCTGTTGCAATGGCACTTGCAGCAGTAGTTACAACACAAATTGGTAACGTTCTTGCACAGCGAACAGAACGCCGGTCAATATTTGAGGTAGGACTATTCTCAAATCGGTTGGTCTGGGTTGGAATTGCATCTGAACTGATAATTATCCTGCTCATTATTTATGTCCCGTTTCTTCAGCAGGTTATCGGAACAGCACCGTTCCCGCTTGAGAACTGGTTCTTCCTCTTTGCCTGGGCACCTGCCCTCCTTATCGCTGAAGAATTCCGCAAAGGAGTTGCCCGCTGGATAGAAAAGAAAAAAACAATCTCAAATCAGGGGGATATCGTATGAAAATAGTCATAATCGGCTGTGGGAGAATGGGATCAGGAATTGCTCAAAATCTGTCTCATTCTAATCATCAGATAATTGTTGTGGATCACGATAACCAGGCTTTCAACCGGCTTGGCCCTGCATTTGCCGGGACCATGATGGAGGGTGATGCACTTGATAAAGAGACGTTCATGAAAAGTGGTGTTAGCAGGGCTGACGGACTTGCTGCAGTAACCGGGAGTGATGCGGTAAATATTGTGGTGGCACGAGCTGCGAAACAGATCTTTCGTGTTCCCAAAGTGGTTGCCCGGATTCATGATCCGTTAAATGCAGAGGTATATCGAAAGCTTGGAGTTCAGACTGTTACCAGTGTCGCTCTTGGTATCGTTCGGATATCTGAACTCTTAACGTTTTCTCATCTTGATATTCTTCATAGTCTTGGAAATGGAGAGGTGAGCATTGTTACCTTTGAGATACCTCATACATTAAGCGGTCATACGGTTGCTGATTTCACAATTCCTGGTGAAATACAAATTGTGTCCCTGACTCGGAAAGGAAAGACAACCATACCTGCATCAGGAACGGTATTTCAGACCGGAGATCTTCTTCATATTGCGGTTGAGAAAAATTCTGCATCACGCCTGAAATCGCTAATGAGGTCCACGTGATGAGGTGATTGTCATGATAAAAAATATTCTGATAGTCGGCGGAGGAAAAGTTGGGACATATCTTGCTGGCATGTTACTAACACAGGGCCACGCGGTTACGGTGGTTGAAGGAGTTGAAGATGAATACCCGCGACTGAGTAAAGATCTTCCTGAAGGTGTACTTTACAAAGGAAACGGGTCTGATCCGGATGTACTGAAAGCTGCAGGAGTCCGCAAAGCCGATGTGGTTGCAGCAGTAACCCGCTATGATGAGATGAACCTGGTTATAACCAGTCTGGCCAGATTTGAATATAAAGTCCCCCGCACAATAGCACGGGTTAATATTCCTAAAAATTCCTGGCTCTTTACTCCCGAAATGGGCGTTGATGTGATGCTTAATCAGGCTGATCTGATGGCCCATCTTATTGCTGAAGAGATGACGCTTGGAGATATGAAAACCCTTTTAAAACTTCGCAAAGGAAAATACACCCTTGTTGAAAACACGGTTTCCCCTGGCTCTACAGTATCAGGAAAAGCAATCAGGGATCTGTCTCTGCCACAGGAATCTGTTCTTTGTGCGATTATCAGAAAAGGAGAACTGGTTATCCCTAGGGGTAACACCATTCTGTATGAAGGGGATGAAGTCCTTGCTATGGTTCATAGTAATGATCTAGTTAGGCTTTCTGATCTGATGATATGAATGTGCCAATATCTGAATCTAAAAATTAAAAATTAAAAATTGGTACAGAATAGTTCTCACCCATTTTCCATGACATAATCGGAGGAGTTATTTTATATGACGATCTTATTCACTATACGGATACGTATATCATGAAGGATGAAATTGAACAGATACGCATAGCAGAGCAGCAGTCCTTCATTATGATAGAAAACGCAAGAGTTCAGGGGGAAGCAATGATAGAAGACGCTCATAAAAAGGCTGCTTCCCTCATTATGAGCCGAAAGCAGGATGCGGAAGATGAGATATCACGACTTATGGCTCAGATGCACCATGAGGCTGAGCTGGAGGCGGTTGAATATCTGGACCGCTCAGACTTGGAAGCAGAACAACTAAAGGGCCGCGTGGAGAAGAAAATTCCTCGTGCAGTAATACACATTCACCGGCAAATTCTTGGAGAGAAAAATGTTTTATCCGGAAGTGATGAATAAGGTTTTTGTCGGGGTTCACCAATCCGGATATCAGGCGTTTCTTTCCGGTTTACAGGAAGAGGGTATCGTAGAAATCACAGATATTAAAGAAGTTGAAGATTCTTCGCTGCAATTTTCCACATGCCCAACAGATCATACAACGTTAAACCGGGTAATCCGGAATCAGCTAAAAATAGATCATCTCCTTGAGATTGTTCACCTGTTTCACTGGTCAGATGAAGGAATCATTGCCACCTGGTTCACCCCTCCGAAAAATGAAGGAATAACTGGATACCTGGGAGATGCTGCTACCATCTGTCAGTATGCAGAGATAATGGAGGAGGATCTGCAATGTATCTCTCAGAAATATACTGATTATTCTGACATAGAAGAAAAGATCTCTAATATAACTACACTCAAAGGCACCCTTCACAATCTCCTTGCCTTTGATCTGAATCTTGAAGATATCACCTCGACACCGTTTACTGAAGTTGTTGCCGGTCTTGTAGCCACTGATGACATAGCATTATTTATGGATCGGATCCGTTTGGTATCAACAACGTATCTGCATGTTGAAACCAAAATGGTTGGGGATGAATATCTAATTGGGATCATCACAACTGCAGGATGTAAAGATGCCCTGATGGATGCTATCCGGACACCCCTGTTTCGAAGAATAATCCCTCCAAAGGATCTTCATGGCAGACCTTCGGAACTGATATCGGTGTTTCAGCAGGATATTATCAATCTCAAAGCAGAAAAGGATCAGATTATAGCGGAACTTACAACGCTTGCTCGGGCATGGCAGCCGCGATTATCTGCCATGCACGAAGATCTTTCTTTTCTTCGTGAACGTCTTGAAACAGCTCGTAAATGTGGGGCAACACAAGAAGTAATTGGTATTGAAGGATGGATTGCAGCATGTGATATTCCAAAGTTGCAACAGGTAATAACCCGGACAGTGGGATCGGAGGGGTTTATTCATGTCCGGGAACCTGATCCATCAGAGCAGGTTCCGGTAAAGTACAATAATCCTTCATGGATCAGACCGTTTGAATTTCTGACCACCATGTTTGCTCCTCCCCGGTATGGGGAAATTGATCCGACTCCCTTTTTTGCTCCTGCATTTCTGTTATTTTTTGGTCTGATGCTGGGGGATGCAGGATATGGTATTATTATTCTTCTTGTTGCATACCTTTTTTACCGTGGAGCAGGTCAACGAGACCAGAATTTTGGAAATATGTGTATTGTTCTTATGGGGTGCGGGGTTGTGGATATTATCTGCGGAGCGCTTCAGGGGGGATGGTTTGGAGATATTCTCCCCCGGTTCTTTGGGATAGTTCCCCCATTTATCCTTATTGAACCGCTTAAGACACCGATTCAATTCTTCCAGCTGGCTCTGATAATTGGTAATATCCATATAAATATAGGAATATTTTTGGGATTTTTGCAGAGTTATAAGAAGAAACACTATCGACAGGCGTGGGGAAACCATTTGATCTGGTATGTCATTCAACCCGCTGCTGCAATATTACTCATTCAGTTCTTTGGGTGGATGACCTTCCCTGGATGGATATCTCAACTCGCCGGTGCGCTGCTGGTTATTACATTTGGCATGTTATTTCTTTCTAACGGGCCAATGGGTTTTTTTAGCATTACCGGATTTCTTGGAGACTGGCTCTCTTATGTCAGAATCCTGGCTCTTGCCCTCGCAACCGGGGGGATTGCCATGACAATAAATCTGCTTGCCGAGATGATAGCCGGTGCTCATCCACTCCTCCTCATTCCGGCGATACTCTTTTTAATCATCGGTCAGACGTTTAACCTGGTAATTCAGGCACTGGGGAGTGCTATTCATGCACTTCGTCTTCATTATATCGAGTTCTTTGGTAAGTTTTATACTGGTGGAGGAAGGCTCTTTTCTCCATTTGCTACTCATCGGGTTTATACTATGAAAGAAAAAAATGAGGTGATCTAGTACTATGCTAGGAGTTGGAGCAGCATTAATGGCAATTGGTGCCGGAATAGCAGTCGGGTGTGCAGCAATAGGTGCAGGTGTCGGTGTCGGAATAACCGGAGCTGCCGCTGCAGGAGTAATTTCTGAGCGACCTGACAAGTTCGGGATGGCCATCGTTTTTACAGCAATTCCCCAAACTCAGGGAATATATGGACTTTTAATAGCTATCCTCATTCTCCAGTCCGGAGGATTTTTCGGAGGAACTGATGTAGAGATACCGCTGCCGGTTGGCCTGGTTGCAGTAGGTGCAGGACTTGCAGCAGGTCTTGCTGGATTTTCAGCTATCGGCCAGGGGATAGCGGCAGCATCAGGGGTTGCAAACACTGCCGAAAACCCGGAGATATTTGGAAAAGGCATCGTATTTTCTGCAATTTGTGAAACTCAGGCTATTTATGGCCTTTTGATTGCCGTTCTCATCCTCTCCCTGACCGGTGTTTTAGGGGGTGACTTTTCTGTAAGTCTCCCTGTCTCTATCGGTGTGATAGGAGCCGGTCTTGCTGTTGGTCTTGCCGGATTTTCTTCAATTGGTCAGGGTATCACCAGTGCAGGGGCGATAGCAGCTGCTGCACGAAATCCTGAGTCAGTTGGACGGAGTCTTGTATTTGCTGCAATGTCAGAGACGTTTGCTATCTTTGGTCTGCTTGTAGCTATCCTGATCCTCTTTGGGTTAGGGCTTTTCCAGCTGACTTGAGGGACAGAAAATGGGTATTGAGGCAATTATATCTAGAATCGAGGCTGATGCTACCGTTGCGGCAGATCAGAATCTGGCCAGGGCAAGGGTAAAGGTTGATGAGATACTCAAAGAAGGTGAGAAGAAGGCTTTGAATGAGTATCAGACGATTTTAATTGCCGGAAAAAAAGATATTAGTCAGAAACATGCAGAAGAGCTCTCCAGAACGATGATTGAAGCGAGAAACCGGGTGAGAAAGCAGAAAGAGTCCCTGGTATCCCAATGCTTTGAGCAGGCTGCACAAGACCTGAAATCTGTTCGGAAATCTCCTGCCTATCTTCAAATCCTCAGACATCTTATCGAAGAGGGGCTGCGTTCGATAGGATCAGATACCTGCATTTTATCAGTCTGTGGTGAAGATTATGGATTTGCAAAAGAGATTGCATCTGAAATAAGCATGGGTGATATTCAAATTTCGGTTTCACCAGATCCTGTATCCACTTCCGGTGGAGTTATAATTAAAAGTCCGGGAGGTATCATGGTGAATAATACTGTTGAAGCCAGACTTGCGCGATATCACAAAGATCTGCTTGTTGAAATTGCTGCAATTCTTTTTGATCAGGAGCACTGATACATGGATGAACTGGCAGATCTTCTCAGCCAATTAGGGCAGGCAGGTAATGATCCATATATTGTTCTGCTGATGGTTGCAGCAGTGCTCCTCTCAACAGGTATCTGTTTTTTTGTCCTGGCTGGTTCTGCCGGATATCTGATGATACTCCTGACTATTGCCTCATGTGCCTATCCGGTTGCAAGAGTTAAAGCACGAGGTATTCCTTTCATCAATAATGAACGACTTGAAGAATTACTTGATGCCGGGATGGTTCCTGATGCACTTTCACGTATGCAGGCTGCTGGTTTTACTCTTCCCGGGATTACTAGTGGGGATATTTCCGGGCTTGAAAATGCATTAGAGTATAAGGAAATGGATGAATACCGGGTTCTTCTAGGATCCATTCCGACAGATTTTGAACCTTTTTTTGCACAATATGAAGTGTTCTATGAAATCCGTATGATAAAGCGGTTGCTGAGAATGATTCAAAGTCGCAAGGATCATGAAGAGATACTAAAGAGGGTTCTCCCTGTGGGTGTCCTCACCAAGGAACTTATCTCACAGGGGGCTTCATGTTCTGGAGTAGATGAATGTGTCCATCTCTTTCGGGGAACCTCGTATAGTTTTCTTGCTGAAGGACCACTCAGGCTTTATCATGAGAATTCTACACTTCTGGCTCTTGAGATAGCTCTAGATGGGTATGGTTCTTCAACGCTTCATCAGTCATGCACACTGATTAGGCCAGGTCTTGCAGCTCCTTTTCGTGATCTCTCCAGCACACTTATTGATATTCAGAATGTCAGAACACTACTAAGAGCAAAACATGCCGGCATCAATCCTGCTGAAATTTCTCCTTCTCTGCTCAATGGCGGATTCAGACTCCCCTTCTGGAGGCTGATTCAGTTAAATGAGATGATGAGTCTGCCTGATATCATCGGACAACTGAATGGAACCGGATATGACCGGATACTGCAGCCTTTTCTTCCTTCTTATCCTGGTCAGGATAGTCTGATTCAGTTTGATCTCGCACTCGACTGGTTTCTTCTTACTCATCTTGCTAAAATATCATTGATGTATTACTACACCGGAGGCCCGCTCATCTGGTTTTTACTTGCAAAAGAGTATGAGTACAGAAACCTGCAGGTTGTTCTTACCGGACTTGCTGAAGGTGTTGATCCCGCTGTTATAAAAAATTATCTTGTCTGTGATACGGGGGCAGGATGAAGATAGTAGTAATTGGCAGCAGAGATTCGGTTCTTGGATTTTCTCTTGCCGGTATACACGAGCGGTATCTGGTAACTACCCGCGAGGAAGCAGAAGAGGCATTTACCCGGTGTTTACAGGATTGTGCAATCGGCATCATCCTTATTGAACAAACCATGGCAGATCATCTGGCAACGAGGATAAGAGATACCGGAAAAAAACGAAATATGTACCCGATAATAATTCCCATTCCTGGAAGTGGAGATGTCTGATGAAATACGATGAAATATCTGGAGAAGAAAGGAAAAATCAAGGACAAGAGGGGTTGTGATGTATTCAGAGGGGACAATTATCAGAGTTATCGGACCGGTTGTCCAGGCAGCAGGTATGACTGGCAGCCGGATGTATGAGTCGGTCAGAGTTGGAAACGAAGATCTCATAGGGGAAATTATTACTCTTGAAGGTGACGTTGCAACTATTCAGGTGTATGAGGAAACCGCTGGTATTATCCCGGGAGAGCCGGTAAAACGAACGGGTCTGCCACTATCGGTTGAACTTGGCCCTGGTCTTCTTGGAACCATTTATGATGGAATTCAACGTCCGCTTGAAGTACTTAAAATCGAATCCGGAGATATGATCAAGCGGGGAGTGACTGCATCAGCTCTTGACCTTACTAAAACCTGGCATTTTACCCCTCTCATTCATGTGGGTCAGTCTGTACATCCTGGCGACCGCATCGGGAGTGTGCTAGAGAGTGCCTCAATAGTGCACTATATTCAGGTACCGGTAGGTATCTCCGGCACGGTCCGAACCATAGCCAGTGAGGGAGATTATTCCATATCTGAGCGGGTTGCAGGAATTGAAACTACAGACGGGCTGAAAGATATCACGATGCTTCAGCGATGGGCAGTAAGGGATGCAAGGCCGATAGTACGGCGGTTTGATCCGCAGGAACCGCTCATCACCGGACAACGTATCATTGATACCCTTTTTCCTCTGGTTAAAGGGGGGACCGCTGCAATTCCAGGTCCGTTTGGTTCAGGAAAGACCGTTGTCCAGCATCAACTTGCCAAATGGGTTAATGCTGACATCATTGTGTATGTAGGATGCGGGGAGAGGGGAAATGAGATGGCAGAGGTGCTTACCCAATTTCCTGGTCTTCATGATCCCCGGACTGGTGAAGCACTGATTAAACGGATGGTTCTGATTGCAAATACGAGTAATATGCCTGTCGCTGCACGAGAAGCTTCAATCTATACCGGGATTACCATAGCAGAATATTACCGGGATATGGGATATGATGTTGCACTGATGGCGGATTCAACTTCGCGATGGGCAGAGGCAATGAGGGAGATTTCGGGTCGGCTTGAAGAGATGCCAGGAGAAGAAGGGTACCCTGCATACCTCAGTTCACGCCTGGCAGAATTTTATGAGCGTGCAGGTCGGGTTCAGACCCTGGGATCAGAGGAAAGGATTGGTTCGGTTTCTATCATCGGTGCGGTCTCACCACCGGGCGGCGATTTTTCTGAACCAGTGACGCAGAATACCCTTCGAATAGTAAAGGTATTCTGGGCGCTTGATGCAGAGCTTGCGTATCAAAGGCATTTCCCGGCAATTAACTGGCTCATGTCATATTCTTTATATGCAAAAGTGGTGGATCCGTGGTGGGTTGTTCATGCCGGACCTGAGTGGCCGGAGATGAAACAGCAGATGATGGAAATCCTTCAGAAAGAAAGTGAAATTCAGGAGATAATCAGGCTTGTGGGTCCTGAAACCCTGCCTGAAGAGGATAAACTCTCTCTCATACAAGCGGAAGTTCTCAGGGAGAGTTATCTCCGCCAGTTTGCATTCCATCCGGTTGATACATATACAAATCCGAAAACCCAGTATCTGATGCTGATGAACATTTTCGGATTCTTCAGACGTGCAGAAGAAGCAATTGATCAGGGGGTTTTGGCATCAGAGATCCGCAATCTTCCTGTTTTTGTACAACTATCCCGTATGGGGACTGCAGGGGAGGATGAAGTGCTTCAGCTTCATAATTCATTCGAAGACATACTAAATGCTTCATTCCAGACAGTGGGGGGAGTCTGATGGTTGATCATTCACGGATGTATTCAACGGTAACCCGCGTTGTCGGTCCGATTATTGTTGTTGATGACATTAAAGACGTAGCCTATGGTGAAGTTGTTGAAATTACCATGCCATCAGGGGACAAACGGCTTGGTCAGGTGCTTGAGACCAGAACAACACGGGCTGTAGTTCAGGTATTTGGCGGAACACGCGATCTTGACACTCAGGACACTACCGTCCGGTTTACTGGGAAGATAATGACAATATCGCTCTCTGAAGAGATGCTCGGACGAGTCTTTAACGGTATTGCAGAGCCGGTAGATGGGGGAGGGCCGGTTATTCCAAAAGAAATCCGTGATATCTATGGCTCTCCGATTAATCCGTCGTCACGTGAACATCCCCAAGATTCCATACAAACGGGTATTTCAGCAATTGACGGGATGAATACTCTTGTAAGAGGTCAGAAACTCCCTATTTTCAGTGGAGCCGGACTTCCCCACAATCAGCTTGCAGCTCAGATTGCCAGGCAGGCGCACGTGACTGGTCAGGATGAATCATTTGCTGTGGTGTTTGCTGCGATGGGTATTACCTATGAAGAGTCATCGTTTTTTATTCGTGATTTTGAGAGGACCGGCGCTCTTCAACGAGCGGTACTCTTCCTGAATCTTGCAGATGACCCTGCAATTGAACGAATTATTACTCCTCGCCTGGCCCTGACTACTGCTGAGTATCTTGCATTTGATAAGGGGATGCATGTTCTGGTTATTATGACTGACATGACCAATTATTGTGAGGCACTCAGAGAGGTTGCGGCAGCACGTGAAGAGGTGCCAGGCAGACGGGGATATCCAGGATACATGTATACCGATCTTTCAAGTCTTTTTGAGAGGGCAGGCAGGATAGCTGGAAAACCCGGTTCAATCACCCAGATTCCAATCCTGAGTATGCCTGATGATGATATCACGCACCCGGTTCCTGATCTGACCGGCTATATTACTGAAGGGCAGATTGTTCTGTCCCGTGATATCCATAGAAAAGGAATATATCCTCCGGTTGATGTTCTTCCCTGCCTTTCACGTCTTATGCAGGGAGGAATTGGTGAAGGGCGTACCCGGGCAGATCATGCTGATGTTAAAAACCAGGTTTATTCTGCATATGCTCAGGGAATACGGCTTCGGAGTCTCATTGCAGTTATGGGTGAAGAAGGACTTTCCCCGATAGAACGTTCATATATTGCATTCTCTGACAATTTTGAAGATCGGTTTATCAGACAACGCGAGGATGAAGACCGGACATTTGAAGAGACACTGGACCTGGCATGGGAACTTCTCTCCATTCTCCCGGTAGATGAACTCAGACGTATTGATCCGGTATTTATCAGAGAACATCTCCGTCAGAGAGAGGAAGAGAAAGATGCCTAAAGCGGTTCTTGGTATCAGACCTACCCGGATAGAGCTTTTAAAACTCCGAAGGCGTGAAGTAGTTGCTCAAAAAGGGCATGATCTGCTGCAGGAAAAACTTGATGCCATGGTTATCCGGTTTCAGCAGACTCAAAAGGAACTGGAGGGTTCTGAAGAAATTATTAAGAAAGGATTTCATGAGTCCTATGATACTCTTAAGAAAGCAGGTATGATCACCGGTTATTCCCATCTGGAGGAAATATCTGGTGCAATACCAGAAAGGCCCCGGATTTCAATGGGTGTATCACGAATTATCGGGGTCAAGGTGCCAACAATTGAAGATACCTACTCCGAAGAAGATACTCACAGGGGGTATAGTTATATTGGCACAAATGGACAGGTGGACGAAACAGTTCAGAGGTTTGTTCTCCTTTTGTCTGCCCTTATCAGACATGCAGAACTAGAAGGTACAGCCCGGTCTCTTGCACATGAGATATCAAGCTGTCGTCGCAGGGTAAATGCTCTTGAACAGATTATTATTCCATCCCTGATCAATACCCAGCGATATATCGAAATGCGACTTGAAGAACGGGAAAGAGAGGATCTCTTTAGAAGAAAACGAACAAAGCAACTCCAGCATCGGGAGCAGGTGACGATTTAATCATCGTCCGGTTGCTTCTTTCAGGATAAGTGTGGGACGGATAGTCTGACTTGCCAGGTCGCAGGTAAAGCTTCCGTGTATCATCTCAGTTATCCAGCTTTTTCCATAAGGGACCAGTGCAATGACTGATACATCTTTTTCATCTGCATATTTGAGAACGGTTGGTACCGGCTCTCCTATCAACACATCACCGCTTGCATTAATTCCTGACTTTTTAAGTTCACTGCAAAGATTTTCTATAACAATTTTTGCCTGATATTGACGAGATTGTGCCTCCTCACTCTCTTTTCCTCCCGGAATGATATGTAGCAGGTTAATCTGCCCGATTCCTTGTGTTTTGGCAATAATACTAATTGCCTGTAATGACTGAGGAGACATGTCTATTGGGATTAATACTCTTGAGAGGATCATCGGACAGAACTTCTCATACCTACTACCGCTCATTCCTTCAATCACCCGATATCTGATGATTAGCAGATTAAACGATGAGTGGTGGATGACCCCGTGTGATACACTACCAAGGTGAAGCCCTTTGATGAGGCCTCCCCCACCTGCACTCATAACTATCAAATCTACCTGTTCACGCTGCGCGACTGCTTCGATACATTCATGGATGGAACCTGAATCTGGAACTTCCAGGCACGTTCTGACCTGTAGACCGATACCACTTAATACCGTTTTATCAGCTTTAAGAAGATCTCTGGCATGTTCTTCCTGTGATCCTGAGGCATTATGGGAAGAAAGTGGAGAATTATCAATGATATGAAGAAGGATAACCTCATAAATAGCAGGAAATCCGGCAAGACAATCCATTGCTCTTCGGGAATGCTCAGAGAAATTTGTGGGAAAGAGGATACGTCTAAACATCAGCAGCTCCGTGGTATGGGGACATGATCATATTCCCAAGTGTATAATTTATCAGAGCAATCCCTGAAAAACGTTTGAACACACTCTGGTATCTGTCAGTACCATACTGCATCCATCTGATGGATGCCGATAAACACTTTCTAACCGCTGGACTCTTAATTGTTTCCTCTGCTTTGCAATTACAATACTGCGAATCTGAAAATATGTGGTCTGAAAATTTCAATAGTGCCCATCAGGGTTCTTCTGTAGAACGGATGAAAAAAAAATTCGGACAAAAAAGGAGGGGGGCGTTTAGATGATCCATCTGACATGATAAATACAGACTCCTGTGAGAAGAATCAGTGCTGGCAGAAAAAGATGGATGGTACACGCAGTTATCCGTAATTTTTGCTGAAAGTCACCATTTTTTGAGGTAGTTGTTTTCATCTGCATGTATAGTATGTTTTACATATTTTCATAAGACGTTTCTTCTCTTTTCTTACCGATTGAAGAAATTACCTGGAAAAAAATTGAATTGATTAATGAAGCAATGAGGATCTGAAATTATTATTCGTGTTTAGATATATGATGATATACTCACCTTCTAAATGATTTGAGGTTTATATATTGAATCATGCAACTCTCCCAATGGCTCACTGGTTATCTGAAAGAGCGATACGACATCCTCTTTCCAGTTCTTTTGTGCTTTATATCTGGCATTCTGTTCCTTCTTACTCTGCTTCCTGGAACAGGGTACTGGGGGGATACTGCAGAGCTCCAGTACACCGGTAAGATACTTGGGACAACCCACCCGACTGGCTATCCTCTCTATGTCATGGTAAACCATGTTTTTGTAACGCTCTTTCCCATTGGAAGTCTGGCATATAAAGCAAATCTTCTTTCGGCAATATTTGCAGTTATCGGCCTTATCGTGCTTTATAAAACCTTACGAATGCTTAACGCAGGGGCCTATCCTGCATTTATTTGTGCTCTTATTTTTGGAGGAACCGTAACATTCTGGTCCCAATCTGTTATTGCTGAAGTGTATTCATTAAATATTGTCCTGGCAGGTCTTGTAATCTTTTTTTTCTTACGATGGTACTTGTATCAACACAATACTGATTATCTTCTTGGTTGTGCCATCTTCTGCCTGTCACTTGGAAATCATATCACTATGGTTTTATTCCTTCCTGCAATGGTAGTGCTTACTCTTCTCACAAACTACCGCGTTTTATTAGCAGTAAAAAATATAATCCTGATTCTCCTTTTTGCAGTACTTGGGATCGCTCAATACCTCTATATTGTCTGGAGAACGGTAACATCTGGAGCCTATCTGTATGTTAAGATTTATGATATCCCCTCATTTTTCGCCTGTATTAGTGGGGCAGAATCTAAAAAGCAGATGTTTGCCTTCTCATCAGGACAATTTATTTTTGACAGACTCCCCTGGTTTTTTAACCTTATCTGGAATGAATTTTCAGTTCTTCTCATTATTGCACTCTTTGGGGTTGTTGTATTAAAAAATCGAAAGATAACTGCTTTTCTCGCCCTGATATTTCTCGCAGTTGTAGCGTTCCTGATTAATTTTAGTGCCTTTGATTCATTTGCCTTCTTTCTTCCTGCTTACTATATCGTTGCTTTGTTTATGGGTGTCGGGTTTGCATTTATTTATGAAAGAGTAACAAAAAACCGCTCGTTAAATCAGATTGCCGTAATATCCATACTTCTGCTACTGATACCCGGAGTCGTAATTGCTACCAGTTATGGGCAGGCTGATCAGAGTTCCAATACTTCTGATGCAAAGAATATTGAGGATCTGCTTAAGATTTCTGATAAAACAGTATATTATGTCGGGACTACGCATGACTGGAGTATTGGTCAGTATATCAATTACTATAAATATGGTGAAGGATGGGATGGTCCGGATATCACCTACTGGTATACTCCGGAAAATAATATGGAGCGGGTATTTGATCATCTCGTTGCCAGGGATTCCAGCAATATTTCTCACATTAACCTATATACGTCAGAGCCCGATTTTTATGCCACTTATGGGTTTGTTATGACGCCTGTATCAGATACGCTCTATCTGATGAAGATACCAGAAGAAAAAGCCTTGGAACCGGTAGTAATTCTTAACCGGTTTTACAAGGAAGAAGGATTTTACTGGATGACAAATGCAGGAATGATCCTTGTTGGATCTGGTGAAGAAGGTGACTATCAATTAACTTTCAATGCACGGTCTTTTGAAAGTAAAACCGGGGTAACTGTTATTGTCAATAAAGAGCCGGTGTGGAAGATGAATATCGGACCTGTGGAAGGGCTTGCATCAGTTGACCTTCACCTGAAAAGAGGGAAGAATAGTATCGTCATTCGTGCTGATAAGAGTTCAAATGATGATAAGATTACGATAGGGTGCAGGGAAATTCGCCTGAAATCAATGTAACCTGATAACATGATTATAAAAATACCCCCTCCAACAAATATTTCAGGTGTTCACTATAATCTGTATAATGAGTCATGTATAACCGGGGCAAAAAAGTATCTGCCAGATAGCTCAGTGGACCTGATTATCACGGATCCTCCATATGGTATCGGAGGCGATACTCTCCATAAACATTACAACCGTGACGAGCAACATGTTGTTTCCGGATATGTTGAAATCCCAAAAGAAGAGTATAGGGTATTTTCTGAGCAGTGGATTTTGGAAGCGTCAAGAATATTGCGGCCCGGTGGCTGCATATATATTGTCTCCGGATATTCAAATCTCTGCCATATTCTCAATGCTCTTTGGAAAACCCCCCTTCAGGAGATCAATCATATTATCTGGAAATATAATTTCGGAGTTTTTACGAGCAGAAAATTTATTTCATCCCATTATCATATCCTATTTTACGAAAAGCCCGGTGAAAGGCGAATATTTAATCTTGAATCCCGGTTTGGTGCTGGTGAGAAAGATGAGAATGGAGGCTCTCTCAATTATCAGGATCGTGAGGATGTCTGGATTATTAACCGGGAGTATAAACCTGGTCAGGTAAAAAATAAGAATGAACTCCCTACTGAGTTGCTTGCAAAGATGATCCAATATTCCAGTAATGAGGGAGATCTGGTCTGCGATCTCTTTCTTGGGGGGGGATCTACGGCCAGAGTTGCAATTGGTCTGAACCGGCGTATTGTCGGGTTTGAGCTCTCTCCTGATATATTTTCTGTCCGAATGCCTGAAATAACCGTACTCACACCCGGTTTTCTTCTTCCTGGTCTTCGAAGTCCGGTATGTTCAAGTCCGGCAAGGAAGGGAGAGAGATGGACTGATAAGGCGAAAGAGGATCTTTTCAGGCGGTTTTTGGAGCTTCGGAATAAGAATATGAAAAAAGGGGATATCATTGAGCAACTGATGGTTGAATTAGGGAGAGGTCGGTGGGCGATTGTAAAAGCACTGAAGGGAATGGATGATGCAGATAACGTTCAGAAAACTATCCTTATTGAATAGGGATGAAAATATTGGAAGCTTGTTGACATGAAAGACAGGGAATTGTTACTATATATCCATAAATAAATTGTTATGATTAATCCGTTATACAAAGGTTATACTCAGATTTCAATCAGATTATAGTTCTGATTTCCCATACCCATTTTTTCCCCATATACCATTTGATATCTCCCATCAACATTTTGCCAGACACCGGTGAATTTATCCTCTCCTGGTTGATGATGATCATGCAGGCAGGTGCCTCCGATACCTTGCTCATCATTAATTAGATCCACAGAAGCTGCGTCAATTGCAACCGGGTCCACAGAAGCGAGAAATCCGATGTCTGGAACGATAGGAGCTTCACTCCAGGGGACACAGTCACAATCAGGAGTGACCGAGAGCACGAAATTTAAATATATTATTTTCCCGGTCTTTTCCTGTACTACTCCGGCAGCATATTCTACCATACGTTCAATAAACTGTGGGACGTCTTCTTTCCAGTTAAAGTCAATGGCGTGTCCCGGGCATACCTGCAGACAGGCAGAGCATCCATAACAAATCGCCTTGTCTACCCGTGCTTTCTTCCCGTTACATCTGATGGCGTCAAATGGGCACTGTGTAACACAGAATCCACAACCGACACAGGTACTTTGATTAATCTCAGCCTGCATGCCCTGGTGCTGATCGCGTTTACCTTCAGGTGATGCACATCCCATAGCAAGGTTTTTTATTGCTCCCCCAAACCCGGCAAGAGCATGCCCTTTTACATGGGAGAGAACAACCATTGAGTCTGCATCCGCAATATCTCCGGCAATTTTCACTGATTTAAAATGTTTTCCAGAAATTTCAATCTCGCGGTAATTTTCGCCGGTCAAACCATCAGCAATGGATACAGGAGCATTTACCACAGCATAACAAAATCCATGCCTGATTGCCACCTCAAGGTGGTCTGCTGCGTTGTGACGAGAACCAATATACATCGTATTTGTGTCAGTGAGAAATGGCTTACCTTTTAAAGCACGGATTTCATCTACAACCTGTCTGACAAACACCGGTTTAATGAAGGTATCATTCCCTGGTTCACCAAAATGGAGTTTAATTGCCGTTAGATCTCCTTCTGCTATAAGGGATGAGATACCTGCCGCATGAAGAAGACGGGATATCTTCGTGAGGTTATTCTCATCCGGGCTTCTAATTCGCATTCGTGCGAGGTATACGTCACTTGGCATAGAATTACCTTTATGGAACTCGACGCACTGATATATGAATCATATCAGCAGAGGGATGGTTATCCAATTCCAATCAGGAATGCTATCGCTGGTATGCTTATTAGTGAGAGCATGGTTGAGAGAAAAACTCCTTTTGAGGCCAGTTCTGCATTTACTCCGTATTCTTCGGCAAGCAGAACGGTATTTGCAGCAACTGGCATTGCCGCAAGAATTACCGGAACACCGAGTAAAAGTGGATCATTAACATATGGCCTGAGTAGAATAAAGACACTGATTGGGATTATTCCGAGCCTTACGAGAGAAATAATCCAGATTCTTGCATCATCAATCATAGATTGTATCGGAAGAGTTGCAAGAAGTGAACCGATCACGATCATGGCAAGTGGAGTTGTCACTGATCCAAGTAGAGAGAGTGAATCAGAAAGGGGAGAAGGTATCATTACCTGGGAAAAGAATAAAAAAAGACCGATAACTGAAGCAATAAGGCCGGGAGAGAGCACCCGTCTGATATCATGACTCCGGATAATATCAGGCCTGAGTAGAAAGATTCCAACGGTAAAAACTAATAGACCAAAAGGAATGTTGATCAAGGTTACATAAAATAATGATTCAGATCCAAAGAGGGTCTGACAAACCGGATAGCCCATGAATCCAAGATTTGAAAAGATGAGCATAAATCGAAAAACTCCGGTTTCAAACGGAGATCTATGAAAAAAATATGGGACAAGAAATGCAGCACCGAATGAAACTGCATACACAAGGACTTCGATGAGCACTACCACCTGCATATTTACAAGCAGTGTATCTGTTAGCTGAACCTGCATACTCTCAATGATCAGACAGGGAAGTGTAACGTTAACAAGCAGACTTGAAAGACCTGATATACCGCTTCGAGTTATGATATCAAAACGATATGCAATATATCCTGCTGCTATTAGAATAAATAATGTGAGAATACTCTGGATTATTGGAATGATCTCCATATCAGGGGTATGTGGGTGCTATGCTGGATATAATCACGAACTGATTTTGGATCTGAAAACGCAGCAAATCTTATTTTTTAAACTCATCTTTTGATAGATGGGGTATGCTTATTAAATTAGATTATGAATTCTTATTAATAATCGTCTGGTTATATTAGTTAAGACGGGATACCGCAAGAGAGGAAATATGTACTCTTTCAGGAGTGTCCTGAAATTCATATACAGTATTTAATGGATAAGTTTAGAGATGTTTCTCTATCCTGTATATGTTGGTATTTTCAATTGCCAACTTTTAATACATAATGAAATCGGAAAGGTGAACACATAACCTGATATATTCTGCAGTCACAGAATTAACAAGATACTTCAATAATGACATCGTGGCATGATGAGGTCATACCTCCTATGAATCATAGGATTTGAATTTCACAGATAAGAATGCGGTTTTTGCAATAATTGAGAGAATATGAATAAAAGAAAGATATTTGTTGGAAATTTAAGTTATACTGTCACTGAAAATCAACTCGCCGGGTTTCTTTCAAAACATGGAGAGGTCCTCAGTGTCAAAGTTATGGAAGGGAAAGGATATGCATTTGTGGAGATGAAGACTCCTGAACAAGCGCAGGCAATAAAAAATTCTCTCAGTGAAGAGATGTTTGAAGGAAGACGGCTTCTTCTTGATGATGTCCCTTCAAAAGGGCATAATCGCCGTAAAACCAGCGACAGTTCATTTGAAGGCCAGAGTCCCAGGAATACTTCGGGTGCTGGCAAGGATACGAGAAATCCCCTGTATCGCTCCGGAGCACCAGTTAGAAGGGTGAGAACTGAAGAGAATGCTCATCAGCTGACTGACGTAACTGATGAGTTTAAAAAGAAATATAACAAAGAGCAGAAACCTGTGAATCAGGATAAACAGCAGAAAAGTCATCCGGCCTCACCAAAGTCCAGCGTCAGATCCAGCCCTCCTCCTGCTGCAGTAAGGGGAGAGGGAAAATCGGTTCCCAAACAACAGGAAAGAGATAAACCGATAACTCAGGTTGAACGTGCGGAACAATCACCAAGAAAATATACTAAAACTGCCCAAACCGGACGCGGACCTGAGAAGAGAACAGACACTCAAAAGCCCAAAAAGGTAAAAGAACAACCTCCCAAAAATCCTCAACCCTATCAGGGATCCAAAAAGACCAGACGAGCACCTCAGCACAGTGATGAAACCCATGGTTCATCTGATGAATCCCAGGAGAACGAAAAAAGAAACTATCTTCGGTACTGGGCAACAATATCGGGTAAAAGAAGAGAATAAACTGCCTTTAGGGTTTTTTCTTTTTTTTAAATTTTTAGTAATATAAATACTCATTTATATGAGCGGTAAAAAAGAATGAAGAATCAGGGGCAAACCGATATGGTAGTCGGGCTGGTTTCCTGCACCGGGTATGATGATGCTCTGGTTGGACAAGCAGTGTCTGAGGTAATATCTCTCATCGGTGGAATATCAAAATACATCTCACCTGGGATGCATGTTCTGGTAAAGCCGAACCTTCTCATGGGGGCAGAGCCCTCACGGGCTATATGCACCCATCCGTCTGTTATTGCAGCAGTATGCCGGATTATTACCGACATCGGGTGCACGGTAACTATTGCTGACAGTCCGGGAGCAGGAATTCCTTATCGGACCAAAAACCTTCTGAAAGCATATGAAGCAGCAGGGTATACTGACCTTGTTTCCATTCCCGGTGTCACTCTGAATACCGATGTCTCATCAAAGACGGTTTCCTATCCTGATGGAGCATTTGTCAAACAATTTACCGTGATTACTCCGGTTATTGATGCAGATGCTGTTGTCGTCATATCCAAATTAAAAACTCATGTATATACCGGGATGACCGGGGCTGGGAAAAATATTTTTGGAGTAATTCCTGGTCTTGATAAACCCCCTTATCATGCACGGTTTCATGATGACGCACAATTTGGAAAGATGCTTGTTGATTTGAACCAGTGTATCAGCCCGGTACTGCAGATTATGGATGCAGTAGATATCATGGAAGGGAACGGCCCGATGTCAGGCAGGCCGAAAAGACTTGGAGCAATTCTTGCAAGTCAGAATTATTCGACTCTTGATGTAGTCGCCTGTCATCTGACTGGATTTGATCCGCTTACAATTGGAAGCATTCAGGCAGCAGTAGATTTAGGTATCATTGATGTGAATAAAATTGTCATCAAAGGGGCATCAGTAGAAGAACTTGCACAGCCCGATATTGAAAAACCTGAAACAAGGACTGCTAAAAGTCGCTCCTGGATGCGGCATTTTCTGCTCACGCTGCTCCACCGGGTTGGAAAGTCCTATACTCTGCATCCGGTTCTTATCAGTGGCTCCTGTATCCGGTGTCTTAAATGCCAGAGAATCTGTCCGGTTGGTGCAATAAGTCTGCATAATGGATTTCCCCGCTTTGATACCAATATCTGTATCAGGTGCTACTGTTGTCATGAGATGTGTGACTCCAATGCGATTAAGCTTAGTCCAGGGATACTGTATCGGTTGATGCGACCTCTGCTCAGATAGGGATGAAAATTTAAGAAAGATAATATACCTTTATCTGCAACGGATATTCATATGCTGGATTATATCCCCGGATTTATTGATCTTTTTATCCATCTTGATAAATATCTTCCTGACCTGGTGAGTTCATATGGAAATCTTATCTATGGTCTTCTCTTTGTTATCATCTTCTGTGAGACAGGGCTTGTCATCACTCCGTTTTTACCTGGTGATTCGCTCCTCTTCATTACCGGCACCGTTGCAGGTATGGGTTCGCTCAATATTGGAATTTTGCTGGTTTTGATATATACTGCTGCTATCCTTGGGGACTCCGTCAATTATACTATAGGCAAGTATGTTGGTCACAAGATTCTTGCGATGAACCTTCCGATGATTCGAAAAGAACACCTGGATAAGACACATCAGTATTTTGAGAAATATGGTGGTATGACTATCATTATAGCCCGGTTTGCTCCATTTGTAAGAACTTTTGCTCCTTTCCTGGCCGGAATGGGAGCAATGGGATATAAACAGTTTATAGTCTATAATGTAACCGGCGCAATCCTGTGGGTTACAACATTCCTGCTTGCCGGCTATTTTATCGGAACTATCCCGATTGTACAGGAAAATATGTCACTTGTTGCTCTTGCAATCATCATCATCTCACTGTTTGCAGTTGGAACCCTCATTTTGGAAGTGCTTAGGTTTTTTGGAACCTGTTTTTTTTCACGTGTGAAAAGAACATAAATCGCTGTTATCTGGGACGAGGACTTCCTCAACCCGAACCTTTTTGATCTTTCCTGACAGATCTTAGCCCATGCGATATTATCCTGACCCTTATAAAGCAATAGATCTTTCTGCCCTGATTGATGCGGTTAAGGCAGCTTTTCGTGATCATGGGACCAATTCATGCCAGATGCCTCCAAAAACCTATATTGATCTTCCTGGAGGGGATTTTCGAACAATGCCTGCATATGTCCCAGGTCTGAAGTCTGCAGGAGTGAAGATAGTAAATGTCCATCCTGATAACCATCAACACCAGCTTCCAACGGTAATGGCACTTACTATTCTGTTGGATCCACAAACCGGAGAACCCACTGCTATCCTAAATGCTACTGCCCTGACTGATCTTCGGACCGGGGCATCAGCAGCAGTTGCAACAGAGGCTCTTGCATCTGGGAAGGGGGGAGATGTGGGACTTATTGGAGCAGGAAGACAGGCTGCAGCAGGGCTGCGTGCGATTGCAAAGGTTTATAATATTCTGGGGGTTAAAGTCTGGTCCCGGAATGAACATAACGCTGAAAAGTTTGCAGCAGCATTTCCATCCTATGATATCAGGGTTTCAAACCTGAAGGCTGCAGCAGATGCAGAAGTTCTTCTCACGACAACCCCGTCCCGATATCCGCTTGTGCAGGATGACTGGATATCTGATGGCACTCACATTAACGCTATCGGTGCAGATGCTCCTGGTAAACAGGAACTTGACCCGAGAATTCTTGCCAGATCACAGATATTTGTTGATGATATCACACAAGCTGTCCATTCAGGTGAGGTAAATGTTCCCCTGCAGAAAGGCCTTCTGTTACAGGGGGATATCTCTGGAACACTGGGGGAGGTTATCATTGGCAGGAAGCGGCGTGAAACGCCAGAAGAAATTACAATCTTTGACTCAACCGGTATAGCGATCACCGATCTGGCTATTGCATCACTTGCTCAGACATATAGTACGTATATTGATCTTCCTTTCAATCTATAAAATGGAAAATTCAGGTGCGTAATCGATAATTCCCAACAGGAATTTCGATTTCAAATCTTGCACCAACTCCTGCCTCCCCACATTCTTTGATTGAAAGGTTGGTAATTGCCAGAATTTCACGTGAGAGAAAGAGACCAAACCCGGTATTGGAGAAATATTTCCTGTTAAATATGTTTTCTTTTTCCACAGACGGGATCCCTCCTCCGTCATCGCTACAGATGATTGTCAGACCTTCTGCTGTTATTTCATGTGAGAAAATTATCTGTGATAAATTACTTCCATATCTCAATGAGTTGTCAATAAGATTAAAAAATACCTTTTCAAGAAGAGGATCAGCAAACACTTCAATCTCATTGATCTCTACACTGATGGTTATTGATCCGGGATCATGAAGGCCGGCTGCCATCAGTATAACTTCTTTGAGGCTCTGCCATTGTGGCGATTGAATGCCAATTGTCTGGTAATCACGTGTGAAGAGTATTTGTCTCAGAATTATTTCTGCAGTTTTTTTCTCTTTTTTTATATATTCCTGAATCTGACTGCCTTCTGCAACTTCTTCTGACAAATCCAGATATCCGGTCAGGGCTGTAAGTTGATTCAGAATATCGTGACGGGTAATACTGGAGAGAAGGTTTAATTTCTTATTCGCATTATGAATCGCTGATTCGTAGCGTTTTCGGTCTGAAATATCCCGCGCTATTGAAAGAACAATTCGCTCACCTCTGAATTCATAGATATGGGCGCTGATTTCTACTGGTATTGACGCCTTATCATGAGTAATGTGAACTGCTTCAAATGTTGCATGGCCGGTTTTAAGGAGATTTTCAGTGTTTTCTTTCTCTATTTCTTTTGAAATCGGAGCATCAATATCAACTGGTGACATATGGAGCATCTCATCACGTGTATATCCAAGACGCCGGCAGGCTGTCTCATTCACCTCAATGAATACGCCGGGTAGTCCGTCATGAGTGATCCGGTGCATAAATATGGCATCATTGGCATGAGAGAAAAGCGCTCTAAACTGCCCTTCACTATCGATAAGTGCTTGTTCTGCCTCTTTTATTGAAGATATATCACGAAACGTCCCTTCAATCCCTGCGGGTGTCCCGTCTGGCAGGGTGTAGATATGACTATTTGATGAGACAAACACCGGTGATCCGTCCTTTCTTTTCAGGATCGTTTCATAATTACTGATTGAACCGGTTTTGTTGATTGCTGTAATAAAAGCGTAACGATCTTGAGCATTATAATAAAAGGTTTCTGCAATGTTTTTGCCAATACATTCATCCATTGATTCATATCCAAGCACGTTCAGAATACTCGGACTAGCCATGATGAGCCGTCCTTCAGTATCACTTCGATAAAAAACATCCTGGAGGTTTTCTATGATCTCCCGGTATCGTGCTTCACTCTCAATGAGGGCAAGGGACGATTGTTTCTGATCAGTGATATCTTCCAGGGTTTCAACGGCACCGATAACATTCCCGGATGAATCACGGATGATTGCAGCAGTAAATGATAGCCATATTCCGTTTTTGCCCATATGCGGGAAGAAATCAACGGCAGTGTATGCATCACGTATTAATGCTTGTCTGATGTCTTTGCCCCCATACCAGACCGGGAGCATATCACTTGCCCCATCGACAAGGAGATCTGCGAGGCATGGGCGTTTATCCGGATAAAATGCCCTCCATTGCTGATCGGTTCCACAAATTTCTTCTGCCGGAATATTGCTATATACGGTCAAAGCTGTGTTCCAGTAGAGTACCCGATGATCGGTGTCAATTACAAACTGTGGAATTGGTGATCCCTGGATGATTGCATCTAGTTTTGCTTCACTCTCACGAAGAGCCTGCTCACGTTGGGTTATGATCTCATATTGATCACGGAGTTCTTCTTCCGCGCTCATCAGTTCTTCGTACGAGGCAGATAGTTCCTCGGTTTTCCGGTTTAACTCCTCTTCATTTCGTTTACGAGCGGTAATATCCCGGATAATCGAGAGGAGCATATGTCCGGTAGGGAGATCAATCCTGTTCAGACTGACTCCAGCATCGATAATCTGGCCGTTACTATGGATGAATCGCCACTCATATGACTGTGCCTCGCCGGCCATTGCACGTTCGATATATCTCATACCCCGTTCATATGAAGAGGATCCATTCAACTGATACGATGGTGACAAATCAAGTGGTGAAAAACCGACGATTTCCTCTCGTGTTCTTCCAAAGAGTTGTTCTGTCTGTCTGTTACAATCAATGATCTGGTCATCAGTCATCAGAAAGATAGCATCATGTGCTGACTCATAAAGTGTGCGGTATTTCTGTTCATTTTCGATAACTGCAGATTCAGCTTTTCTCTGACGCACACTCTGTTTAATCTGATTTATAAGTTCGGCAAACTGAGAGATTGGGTCACCTCCCTTCTGGAGGTAAAAATCTGCACCTTCCTTAAGTGCCGCAACTGCGACTTCTTCCCGCCCTCTTCCGGTAAAGATAATAAAGGGGATCGTATTTCCGTCTGACCGAATGCGCTTTAAAAACTCGATACCATCCATTTCGGGCATCTGGTAGTCAGATACGATCACATCAAATGATTCACGGGATAGTTTCTCAAGTGCCCGGTGAACCGATGATTCAGTCTCGATCTTCAGCTCTCCAGAGCGTTCAAGAAATATTTTACAGATATCTAAAAGTGCCTCTTCATCATCAACGTATAGGACTGATATCATCGGGAAAAGTCTCCATATCTCTTATTGGGTATTGCCATCATGAACCTGATATTCTTTTCTATTGGATGATCATATCCCTACGGTTACAGTCGACCGAATTAAGTATATCCAGTATCTTCATTACCTAAGTACTGGTAATGACATCAATATCAATTACACTTCTTGGGACAAATGGCTGGTACTCTTCTGTAACCGGAAACACCTTATCAATATTTGTTCAGACGTCTGATACAACTATTATTCTGGATGCAGGTGATGGAATTCACAAGGTTGCAGATCTCTGCCCGGAAGTTACAACTCCGGCATACCTGCTCATCTCTCATCTGCATCTGGACCACATCAGTGGCCTGCATACTCTTGCACGACTTAGGTTTCGTCAGGGATTAACGATTATGGGTCCACCCGGAGTCCGAGAGATTCTGACATCATTTATCGGCTATCCATTTACCGTTCCCCTTGCAGAGCTTCCCTATCCGGTAACGATCACTGAACTTCCTGAAGGAAAGATTAGCGGTCCGCTTTCTCTCACCACGGCTCAGCTTGTGCATACTCAACTGGTATATGGGTACCGGATTGACGTAGGAAAGATAATCTCCTTCTGCACTGATACCGGGCCGTGTGAGAATTATCTTCATCTCGCAAGAAACGCTGACATCCTGATATCTGAGTGTTCATACCTCCCCGCACAGGAAAGCCCTGAGTGGCCACATCTTAACCCGGAAACTGCAATAGCCTGTGCGATAGAGGCCGGGGCGAAAAAGCTGGTACTTGTTCATTTTGCTGCAGATCTCTACACAACACTTTCGATGAGGCAGGAGATCAGGGATAAAGCACCATCATTCCCGGATCTGATCATCGGGGAAGACGACATGGTAATTCAGATTTAACCGAACTGAAATAACTGAAAAATAGGTCAATGCACTGAAAATCCAGGGTTTGCCACTTATAATTGTTCATCTTCCAATCATCTCGGATATTCAGGGTTTTGATGTCCTGTTTGGTTCGATCAGAAAAAGGTGATTTAAAAATCTGATTTCGATTGGATCTCCAGGTTTGATTTCTATCATTCCTGAATGGATTGCATGATGATGATTGCTGCATACAACAAGCATGTTTGATGCGATGTCCTGCCCCCCTTCTGAAAGAGGAATGATATGATGCACCGTAACTAGTGTTGAACCTGGTGGACTGAACAGAGCTTTACATATCTGACATCTTTCTTCATGAAGTTGTTTTACAAGAAAGCTGAGGAATGTATTTCTTCTCACTTGTATTGGGAGTATTCGCATCTCTTCCTGTGCTATGACAGAATAGATGGTCTCCCCCTGATTTATCATATGGGTATAAAGGCTGCGATATCGTTTATGGGATGGAAGGGGAACTATTTTGTCCTGATTTTGAACAAGATCGTCAAAGGAAAGATTCTCCGGGCAGAATTCGTGTTGATATTCGGGAAAAACTTCTAAAAGGCGCAGGATAAGACCTGGATCATGGTTGGCCAGTCGATGTGATATGGTCTGTTTGTTATGTATTGCTTCGTATATCTCTCTCCTGCTGACAGAATTTAAACCAAATCTGCTCCACCATTGGAGAATGAAAGAGAGTTCAAGACTATCGGCAATGGCAAATTTTAGTTTCCCGCGTTTTTGTAAAACCATATTTGCAAGTGCATCTGGCGCGTTATGATTGATGAGCCTTACAAGAGCATCAGAAGATGTAAAAAGTGCTCTGATTACCTGTGCACAGGGTATAAATTGTGGGGAATATGGTCCCTCAGCCTTGAAAAATAGAAACTCAAGAAACGAGACCAGATATGACTCAACGCCTAGAAAGGTTATCTGAACAGCCGGGTCATCACCACAGATTTTGATAAGAGCAGCAGGAATATCCAGTATTTCAGTGTTATCTGATGTTAAACCAAACCGGATTTCCTCAGTAAGATGATCAAACTCATTCTGGTAATTACGCCAGTTCAAACCAGACATAAATAGAAATCAGGTGTGGCTGTTGGAAAGGTCATCAGGTTTAACTGGAGAGTCTGATGTGTCATTTGTAAGTTTATGAGGCGTTTTATCGGAGATTCCCCTGATATATTCAATAACTCCGGTAATTTTTCCGGCTTGTGGATCATAGAGCGGGTAGGTGAATACTTCCAGACTTCGTGTCCCGGCCTCATCTTTTCGAAGGATTGTTTTCTGACCTGGAAAACCGGTCTTCAGGGTTTTTATTGCAGGACAGTGATCACAAACCGTATTTTTCTGGTGAAACACTTTATAACATTTCTTTCCGATGAGTGGCCATTTATCCTGATAATCGCTTTTTAGTGCATCATTCACTTCAATTATTGTCAGGTCTTTGTCCATGATGATTATCCCGTCCATGATGCTTGAAAAAACATTTCTAATGAACCGTTCATCCTCTTTAATACGCTCTTCACTCCAAGAAAGATCCCTGTACTGATGCCTGAGTTCTTCTTCGGTTGCAGTAAGTTCCTGATATGCTGCACGAAGTTCATCATGGGCTTTTCTCTGTTCTGATATATCTCGAATAGACTCTATTGCCCCTGCCAGCCTGCCGTTTGTATCAAAAAGAGGTGATGCGGTGAACCATACATATGCACCTTTTCCCCCGTAAAAACCTGGAGCGAAGACTTCTGCAATTAGTTTCCCATTTTTTCTGACTACTGACGGATAGATTCGCTCAATCTCTTCATCCTCTTTTAATACTGTATCGATAAGAATCGGACGCCTCTCTCCCCACATGGGTAATGAATAGGAGTAATTACCAGTTCCGATTATATCTGTTTTGTGCACACCGGTCATCTCTTCCATTGCATTATTCCATGCAATAACTACTCCTTTTTGATCAATGGCAAATGTTGCATCCGGCAGGAAATTAATGATCTCAGAGAGGCGGCGTTCATTATCACGGATTTTTTGTTCACTTCCAGCCAGATCTTCAAGTTGTTGCCTGAGTTCCTCTTCTGCTGCAGCAAGTTGTTCAAAGGCTGCCTTCAGTTCTTCTTCTGCAATTTTTCGATCTGTAATATCGCGAAGGGATTCTATTGCTCCGATAACATTTCCGTCAGAATCGTAGAGGGGAGAGGCGATCAGCCACAGAAATGCTCCCTTTCCACCATATAATGACTGAATAAATCGTTCTGTAATTAATTTATCCTCTTTGCGGGTGATAGACTGATATTCTTTTTCTGAATCAGGATGATCATTGAGGATGAGATCGATAAGTAATGGTTTTCTCTCTCCAAAGACATAGTACGAGTAAATATAATCTCCCTTACCAAGGATCTGCTCCTGACTGATACCGGTCATCTCCTCAATAGAGCGGTTCCATGCGATAACTTTTCCTTGTAGATCTATGGCAAAAATTGCATCTGGCAGGAAGTTTATAATATCTGTCAGACGGCGTTCAGAGTTTTTAAGTCTCTCATTAACTTTCCTGCGTTCTGCAGCCAGAATTATTTTATGTTTTAACTCTGCAAATTGGGATTTAGGCTCTCCACCTTTCTGGAGGTAAAAGTCAGCGCCATTATTCAGGGCCTCAATAACAACTTCTTCTCTCCCTTTTCCGGTAAAGAGAATGAAGGGAAGCGGCCCCCAAGTATCTCGAATATATTTAAGAAATGAAAGACCATCCATGCCTGGCATCTGATAATCAGAAACAATACAGTCATATTCAGACATGTTGATTTTTGTTATTGCATCTTTGGCAGATATTGCCGTATCGACTGATAATTCACCTGAACGTTCTAAAAATATCTTCCCGATATCGAGGAGTCCCGGTTCATCATCAACATACAGAATCGAGAGCATGATACCTGATCATACGTTGGGCATCAGGGTATAAAAGGGGTGATACATACAGGTGGAATTGGAATGATCATGGTGTTCATTATTTGGGGGATTTCTGTCTTTTGGTCCAGAAATATATACTTCCCCTGCCATACATCTTATCTGATGGTGCTTCCCGGATATCTGGAGAATAATTATTGGAACTATCATACAATGGGTAAAACACATATTTATCTCTCTGTTTTTCAATCATTTTGGAAAAACCTGATTTTGGATATCTTCAATGCCTTCCGGGAACGTAGTATATGATTAATCCATTTGATCGCCTGGCAAAAGTAGTAACCACCCACCCATTATCTGTCGCTGCAACCGCTCTAATTATTTTTATCATTGCCTTATACGGAATGACTCTTGTAACTATGCAGACCGGCAATGAAGCATATATTGATAAAAACACACCTCGCGGTGCTCTTCTCAGTCATTATACTGAGACATACGGTTCTAACGCTATCATGATTATTGTTGAAGCTGATGACGTTACGAACATTGATACTCTCTGGTATATAGACCAGCTTGTTGAGGAATTCTCTCAAAAAAAGTTTGTTTCAAAGGTTTCAGGAATTACTACTCTTTTAAAAGGACTAAATCAGGGAATACTTCCCTACTCATCTGCAGAAGTAAATACTCTGATTTCTCATGTCCCATCTGAAATAATCAATCGAAATCTGCCATCAAATATGATGACTTTGAGTGTTATTGTCATGGAGCCCGGGTTGTCAGATGATCGCCAGAAACAAGTGCTCTCCAGTATCAGAGGGAGTGTCGCATCTTCAAATCCACCCCCGGGAGTCTCTGTCACCGTTTCAGGAGAGCCTGCATTCGAAGAAGAGATGGGAAAGGCAATGAGCACGTCAATGGGATCGCTCATTCTTGCCGCTATGGTGTTAATGATAGTTGCTGTTCTCGCCTTATTTTCACATGTGCGGTATACGCTCCTTCCGGTTGTTGTTGTTATCTGTGGTCTGATTCTCACCTTCGGGCTCATGGGTCTTACCCGGACCCCGGTGAGTATGGTAGTTATTGGGGCATTCCCTGTTCTGATAGGGATTGGAATTGATTATGCCATTCAGATTCACGCTCGTCTTGATGAAGAAATTTATAAAACCTCACTTATTCAGGCTGTGACCACCACGATTACCAAAGCATGTCCTTCCGTAATGATTGCCATGCTTGCTACTTCAACCGGGTTTATAGCGATGATCTTCGGGCCGATTCCAATGGTTGGAGATTTTGGTATTGTCTGCACCTTTGGTGTGGTATCCTGTTATATTGCTGCGATCATCATAGTCCCGGTCTTTGCAATCCTGATGAAGTACCGGGGAAAAGGGGATGATTATACTCATTCAAAAAATCCAGGAAAATCGGGTAAAAACCGTGAGTCACTTCTTATTAACAGGACTTCATCAATATATCTACAACGATATGATGCATTGCTTGGAAATGTTGCCTGTTTTATAGCAAAACGTCCGGTTCCTGTACTTCTTTGTGTGTTTATTATTGCAATTATCGGGTTTAACCTTGATAATGAGGTCCCCATTAGTGCAGATCAGAAAACTTTTGTCCCCTCTGACATGCCTGCACTTTTGGATATGAATAAAGTCACACGGACAATGGGCGCTACAAATACTATTCCTATTATCGTATCCGGGGATATGGTGACAAATCCATATATTCTCTCCTGGATAAAAGATTTCGGGGAATATGTTGTCAGGTCAAATGACAAGATAACTGGTATATCCAGTATTGCAACTCTTATTTCTGCATATAATAATGGGACTCTCCCGACCACAGAATCCGGGATCAGGGAGATTACTGATATAATTCCGGCTGATGCAAAAACCCGTTACCTGAATGGAAATATGGAGACTGTGCTTGAGTTTTCCTTGTCTGATATGGAAATAGCACAGGCCCGGGGGCTTATCAAAACCATCAGGCAGGACGTGGAATGGTTTTATTCTCCCCCGGGAGTGACCGTGGCAGTAACTGGTTCACTTGAGATGTTTAGTACACTTATGGATGATATCCAGCGATCCAAATTAAGGATGACCCTTCTTGGATTTGGGTTTATTCTGATTTTTTTATTGCTGGTATATCGGCGAATTCATGCCGTATCCCCCCTCATCCCGATCGTAATAATTGTTGGATGGAATGGGGCAATTATGTACCTTTCAGGACTTGATTATACTCCTCTTACCGCGGTTCTTGGTTCAATGACTATTGGTGTTGCATCAGAATATACTATCCTTATCATGGAACGTTGTGATGAAGAACTTGCGAAGGGTGTTGATATATTTCAGGCTATTGAAACCAGTGTGCAAAAAATTGGAACTGCAATAACTGTATCCGGGTTGACCACGGTATTTGGGTTTACTGCTCTTATGCTCTCTGAATTCAATATCGTATCCAATTTTGGAATTACTACGGTGATAACAGTAGGGTTCTCTCTTGCTGGTGCAATTCTGATAATGCCTGCAGTAATCGTAATTATGTACCGGTTTGATAAAAAACACAACTATACGATTCAGGTGTCACCGTGATAAGGGGGATTTGATAATTATATCCTCACTCCTGATATATCCTCGCCTTTGAAATAGAAGATTTGAGATGAATGACGTGGTGGTTTTCTTCCAAACACTGAATGTGTTTCAAATTAGAAATCCGTATGAGTTTTTGAATTTGAATGGAACGGGGTCATTAATTTCAATTATGTTATCTGCCTGCCGCCTCTATTGGACTCCAGTAAGGATAAAACCCATACCACTTACACAGAAGGTACTGACATCGGATAAAAAAAGAGATGAAGTTACTTCCTGACCGGATTGGTATATATTCACTATTTGATCTCTTTTTCCATCCATACTATATCAAAAAAGTTACCCTTTCTGCATCCTGCATGAATAAACCGCCCACATTCACGAAAGCCGTTTTGGGTATGAAATCGGATACTCCTTTCATTCGATGAAGATATCTGAGCAAGAAGAAACCATATGTCTCTTTTTTTAGCCTCATTAATGAGATAGGTAAGCATCTGTCTGCCGATACCGAATCCAGTTTTCTCCGGCCGTATAAAGGAGGTAATTTCTGCAGTATGGCGAAAAACAGGGAGAGGGTTATGGGGTCGGATCATCCCAAATCCTATAAGATACCCGTAGGAATCTCTCACGGTCACCGAAGGATACGACCCCAGGTGAGATACTATCAAATCAAAAAACGATGTGGGGACCGGTTCTTCAAGAAAGGTGGCAGAACTATTACAGATATAATAGTTAAAAATTTCAATAATTTCTTCTCCATCACTCCTTGAAATTGGCAAAAAGGAGTAGGTATGAGGTGATAGAACATTATTCTCATTCATTGCATACACCCGGTTATAAAAAAATCTGGTAAGGGATGAATGTGATGTATAATCTTATACTGGTTCTTTTTAATTCTCGATAATGTTGCCAGAACCGATTCTGCTTGCAGTGCATATATATTGTTTAGTGCCTATACTATTTCTACGCTTACCTCACCATCGTTCGTATAAGAAATATCAGTCAGTATTATAGGGCGCTATCTGTGTACTCATTAAGAAAGCGGCGAATATGCTCATCCCTGATTATAATTGAAAGATCAAGCATTGCTGACAGATCCAAAAATATTGCGAGAATTTTCTCACTTTCTTCCTGATTTAGTTGAGATAATCTCGTAAGCACCATCTGATTCATATGCTTATGGAGAGAATCATGCCAGTCATATGCCATCTTTCCATTTTTTGTTAGTTCAATAAATACGTTCTTTTTGTTCCCCTCCCCGTGAATTTTTATAAGATACCCTTTCTCTTCTAATTTATTCACCATTTGTGAAACAGCACCTTTCGTCACGCCCAGACGACTGGCAAGACCTGATATGGTTTCACCTGAAAACCGACCTGCCATGTCTATAAGGTGAATTTCCGCTGCTGATAGGGATGAACCGATACCCAGATTTACGGGTTGATTATCAATAAATGTCGCCTTATGCACAACCTGAATGAGAGAGTCAAGAATTTTTTCAGATAGTGCATGTGAATGATAAGACACATTATGGATTATCATAGGTATATATCCGTGGTATAAGGTAACTAATACTAAGGTCCTTTTCAAACACCAAATTGAGCGAATCAGGATGGTAAAACTCGAGATGAATTCTTACATCGATTGAGAATTTTTAGAAGAATGGTGAGAAAGAAGAAATTTCTTCCCGGTAATGAAACACACAACCATTACACAATTTTTTTGATGACACCTGAAAAAGGGGAGAGATGTGCCAGAGCGGAGTAAAGGGAAATTAATGCTTCATTCGTTTGAGGGTGGGGAAGGGGCAACCCTTCCTTCCTATATACATGGTGGGATTTTTTAACCTTATACTACAAATGGAGAAATGACGGATCTTTTTATAAATGAGAACTATATTATTTCAGACCTGTGTTGTTTTGGTGCTGCTGATTACCCTGTCTGGTGCAACTTCCTTCATAGTATTTGCAGATTGCGGCTGTAAAAAGAGTGAAATTACTTCTTCTGATCCACCTGTCCTGGATAATTTTTATCAACATATACCCGGTAAGGTGCAGATCTCAGAATCTGGACTGACCAGCTTCTCACTGATACCTAAAATCCCAATCATTCATAATGTAGTGACAGATAGTGCCGCCCACTCTGGCATTGTGAAATCCGACCTGGTATGCAGACCGACAGGATCATTAAATAGCACTGTTAAAGGGGAAGATACCTGGCCTTCACCAGTTATCACATCAGTATACCCTGATTCAATCTTTGTCGGGAGTAAATCCCTCCTTCTTACCATTGATGGGAATTACTTCATCCCAGAAACCCGCGTTCTCTGGGATGCACGAGACTACACAAAAAAATATCAGTCACCTTATCAGATAACTGCAGAAATCCTTGATGTGGAAATTCAAACTCCAGGTCAGCATTATATTCAGGTATATAATCCATCTCCCTGCGGAGGTCCATCTAATATTCTTGCGTATCAGGTAAGAGACAATGGACAGTCATTTCCTCTGACGACAAATCCACGTACCATGCAGGTGCTTAAAGGAGAGATAAAATCTGCTTCTATCCTGGTACAAAATCTGCCCAAAGGCTTGATTCGGTTTAACCTGACTCTGACAAAAGATTCTGCAGCACCATTTCAATTCTTCTTCTCTGGATTTCCCTCCTGGGTTACAAATCCACTTGTTACCTGGCCTGATAATGATCAACTTCTCATCGTAGGAGAAGATGTAAGCGATCGGATTGGGAATAAAACAGAAGGGGTTCTCCTTTTTAATATCTCTGTCATCGGAAGTGCCTTCGGGACCGGATATATCCATTGCACTCTTAATGAAGGTGTAGCCAGTGACAGTTCCCGGTATGGTAGTAGTTATACAGCTTTACCGGTTATTGTCGGAGAAATAATTCCATATCCAAATTCTGCCGGTGGAGAGTATTCCCTTCCGGGTGATCCTGATGGTGATGGACTTTATGAGGATATCAATGGAAATGGATGGTTTGATCTCCATGATGTGGTTACATTTTTCCAGAGTTCTGATCATGTTATCAATCATGAACCGGTCTGGGCATTCGATTTTGACCGTAACGGCGTTATCAACCTTAATGATGTTATCTATCTGTTTCAAAATAGTATGGAAAAGAAATAACCTGATATCGTATAACCTGGGACAATAATCCTGATTTATGTCTGTAATCTAAGCCCCTTTTTGCGTCCATACCCAATCAAAAAAGCAATGTTTAACTAATCTCACTTCTTTTTTTATATATGGATGCAGTGCGCATTCTGATTATGGCAGTTCTTCTGGCAATGGTGGCTGGATTTACAACTGCAGAAGAAAACTCACAGGAATTTCAATTAATGGTCATTGGGGAGGAGTATGCACCATATTCATATTTACTTGATAACGAGCCGGCAGGTTTGTCTGTCGATCTTGTTGAAAAGATTACCACTGATCTTGGTATTCCATTTCAGCGTAATGAAGTAACCCTGCACTCCTGGCAAGAAGTATTTGATGCAACGGTGAAGGGTAATCGCACTCTGCTCCTTGCAGTATACCGCACTCCGGATAGAGAGGACCTGATGCAGTGGGTCGGTCCTATTGCAACCGATTCAAGTGCATTTTTTGTAAAATCCGGTTCAGATAAAAAAATTGACACTGTTGAAGATATCAAAACTTTGAAGATTAGTGTCATTGCAGGTGACGCTCATGAAAGCCTCTTGGCCGACTATGGGGTTACCGCTGATAACATTGTTACTGCTGCAAATTTAGAAGCGCTCATTGCATTGGTCGGACACGATGATGTTGATGCGTTATTCCATGGAGAACAGGCGGTAACCTGGAAGATGAAGGAATTAGATCTGAAAAATCCTCTTGAGGTAGCGTTCCGGTTAGATGAACAGAACGTATGGTTCGGTCTGAGTACTGATGTTCCTGAAACAACAATTGATTCACTGCAGGCATCACTCAATTCAATTCAATTAGAAGAGAATACTGCAGAGGGGAGAGATATGGAAATAAAGGTAACTGATGTACAAGTTCCCAGTTCTGATACTGGAGAAGTTTATGAGTTTTAATGAGAAAACGCTGGTTTTGAAGAATAATAAATACCGATTTGACTCCGGTTTTAAATCAGGTATTAGCCTTTTTTAAAACTATCGCAGATACGCAATAATAATTTTATAATAACACCTTTTAACCTGTCAGGACTGTTTGATGGTAATTGTGTGAGATTAATATGTATGGCCGGAGAACAATAAATACAACAATCATAGTAATAAATATTTGACCATGCTGCTTGACAAGGACTCCCGTTCATAAGGAGGGTGAAGAATAATACGATGAAACTAATTGTCCGAGCGGCAGCAATTAGTATCTTCTTCCTTGTCCTTCTTACTCTCATTTTCTATCTGCTCGTGAACGGAGTAATGATCTCGAAAACTCTGGCTATTGAAGATCAGACTATCCGTTCTGCAGGGGAAAGTGTTAAAAATATTATATTTGATGATGCCCGTAACATTCAGCGGACCGCATACTCTTATGGAACCTGGGATGATACCTGGCAGTATCTTATCGACAACAATAGTGCGTTTATCAAAAAGAATCTTGGACCAGCATCACTTTTACCAGAAGGAGTTCAGGGGGCGTTAATCTTCCGCCCAGATCGGTCATATGTTACCGGTGTGTCATATGATGATACCTATGGTCGTCCGCGTGAGATACCCGGGTCAGTAATACATGAAATTCAACGCGATGGCCTGCTTTTTGCAAGTACACTTAACCGGAAAGGTGTTTTTGGAATTGTTAGTACTTATGATGCACAATTTATTGTTGGGACGAGTGCGGTTGTTCCATCAAATAATTCCGGAGATCCACAAGGGGTTCTCGTTTTTTTTAAGGATGTTGGTCCGGCTCAGATAAAAAAGTACCAAAGCATCAGCGGGTATCTGATTGATATTGTTTCTGGAATATCTTCTGATGAAAACCTCCTTAACGGGCGAATCTCACGAGTTAACAAGACCGTTATCAGATATGAAACAACCCTGTCAAGCCCGACTGCATCAAATCCACTTACCTTGTCTGTTGAATTTCAACGAATTATGTACCTGCAACAGATTGAGGGATATTCAACTCTGATGGGCGTTCTCATTGTAATGGGGGTTATTCTTGCAGGTTTGCTTTTTTTAACAATATCCGGTTCAATCGTCAGCCCGATGATGCAGCTTGATAAGACCATCAGGGATATTGCGGATTCTGGTGATCTCTCTCATGAAGCTGATATCTGTGGAGCAACTGAGATTACATCACTTTCTTCATCATTTAACATGATGATCCGCACCATCAGAGAGAAGGAAGAACTGATATCTCTGATGGCGCAGGAGCGATACAAAGCCCTGCTTGAGAGGGCCTTTGATGCCATTATTGTCGCTGAACCGGGTTCTTACCATATCATTGAGGCAAATCTGAAGGCACAGGCTCTGGTAGGAATGGAGGGAAATACTCTTAAAGGTAAATCTCTCCTCGATCTTCATCCATTAACCGAAATACAAGAGCTTAAACTATTTACCGGTGCGTATGAGGAATTACTTCAGGGATTTGTTCAGGAAGGTACAATTATCACCAAAACATCAAATCTCATTCCTGTTGAAATGAGTGCAAGCCTTGTTGAAATTGGTAAAACACGATATCTGCTCTGTTTTTATCGGGATATTTCAGAGCGGAAAAATATGCATCTGGCACTTGCCGAATCAGAGGAGATGTTTAGAAAAATTGCATCTGGCACGATTGTTGGTATATACCTGATTCAGGATGGAAGATTCATCTATGCTAATGAACATCTCGCAGGTATGTGTGGATATTCGCGTGACGAACTGATGCAGTATTCTGATCCTATAGGGCTCATTGCTGGTGACTGCATAATAAGCCTGAATTTTTTTAAGGGTACTTTGCAATCCGATAAAGATAGTAATGATTATTCTCAGGATATCTGTGTGACCGTGAAAGATGGTTCAACACGGATATTTCGAACATTTGCCACTACTACCGAGTATAAAGGAAAATCTGCGATAATTGGCACTACTATTGATATTACCCGGGAGCATGATCTTGAAATGCACAGAAAGGAGGCGAATGATAAAATCGAGCAAATAATGGAGCAACTTGCGATCTATAATGATCATATCCGAAATCCCCTGACGGTAATTTTTGGTTATGCAGAACTTGAAGGAGGGAACAGGATGAAAGAAATTCAGAACCAGGTTAGAATCATTGATGATATTATTGATCAGGTTGACAAAGGATTTCTTGAATCTGCAAAAATACGTGAGTTTATGCGTAAGCATCATTTTTCAGATGGCATCAATGACTAAGGGCTTCCATACTCTGTATGCTATAAACAGCGCTGATTAAAAAAAAGAGCGATAAATTCACTAGTGGGAAATCAGTTCCACTTATAATAATGGTATTATCGCCGTTGACCCCGTCCGGTATTGCGACGAGGAGGTGGGGATGAACTTTTCCGATGACTGGTTGCCGGCCTTCCTGATTGATTGCCTGATGGATATGCTGGCTTTTTCCCCCTATATCCTGATCCTGATGACGCAGGTTTTTTATTGGTGTGTGACTGGGTTCTTCCTGCAGGACTTGTTATCGTTGGTTTTCCTGTAAATTTTTTCTTCTTTTTTGGCGGTCGAACCCCGTCAATCAGAAGATTTCTCCCTTCAAACTCTGTTTCACTCAGACTTTCGCGTGCTTTTTGCGCCTCTTCTGGCGTTTTCATCTCAATAAAACCATATCCCTTCTTTTCAAGGACATTGACACTAACAACATCGCCATATTGAGAAAATAATGTCTTTAGGTCTCTGGCATTAACTGTATAAGTTAGATTGCCTACGAATAATTTCCGGCTATTCATTCTTTGACTCCGGAGCATCTCACTTCAAGATCTTCCTCATCTCTATTGCAGAGTGAATCAGGAACAGGTCGTTGAGCGGGTTGATAAGCCCGGTGAGATAACTTCTTTGAGGTATGATGGATCAGATGACTATATAGGTCTACTCACGGATATTTGTTAATAGTGTTCAGCTGGGATAAAAGGGAATAAAAAAAGATACCGAACAGAATACAGGTGTATCCTGTTTTTATATCATGTAATGGGTGATTTATCGTTTAATTTTTACTACTTCGCTGGTACAGTTGGTATAAAATGTAGTGCCATCAAATCGTACCCTGAGATCTTCATCGGGAGATTGGGGTGGCCGGTAGAATGAATAGGTTCCGGTAGTACTTGTCTTAACCTGCCAGAGTGGTTGCAGGGTTCCGTGTTGCGCTCCTGCTTTGGTAGAATCAAGGTATACATACTTGTTTCCAAGGACCTCACCACCTTTAGTTTTTAGTACACCTGTTACCATGAATCCCTCTCCGTCTTTGGGTGTTGCCGGATCAATGGTCATTGAGATCGTTGTGGGTACCTTTTCTGTTACTGCAGCAGATACCGGAACCAGAGTAAGCAACATAAGACTAAATACAATGGTCAGAACAATCCAAGAACGGTTGATCCTGCCATGTATGTGGTTGCATTGGAAATCCATGATTATGATTGTATCCATGATCTTATCAGGTTGCTTATCAGAATGAAATTCAAATAAAGTCTTTCTTACTCAATAGTGCATGGTAAAGCAGGCAAAGCCGTCTGTTCTATTCCTATGGCAGTAGTATCTGCTCTGGCAAATAATGAGGGGGATAGAAAAATACTTGCAGTATCTGCCATGTCCAGATCTTCAATTGTTCTGATTACTGCTGGTAGAAATAGATCATACCTGTTTCTTATCGCGGATCACTTTTTGAAAGCACAGCATATCACACAGTATTTGTAGATTAACAACATTACTTTTTCTATGAATGATACGCCATCGGTCCTGGTTGTAGACGATGACGAAATAATATGCGAGTTTCTAGCCACAGTTCTGGGAGAATTAGGATATCAGACCATTCCATTACCTAATGGGATGTCTGCACTAAAATATCTTGAACAAAATCCAACCCCTGATCTGATTCTGCTCGATGTTATCATGCCTGAAATGACCGGGATAGAATTACTTCGGAAAATAAAACAAAATCCACAATTCAATGGGGTCAGTATCATAATGGTCACGGGCATCAGCAACATTACTGAAAAAGAATTAGCGTTTATGCTGGGTGCCAATGATTATATTGAGAAGCCATTTGATACCCGTGAGCTGATTGCACGGGTTAAAACTCATATAAATCTGAAAAAAACTACTGATGCTTTTATTCTTCAGACAAAAATTCAGGATACTATTCTTCAGACTGTCCCTGGTGTTGTATTCCTTAAAAACTCAGCCGGGGAATATATACATGTAAATGATCAGTTTTCCCGGTTTGTTGGGAAGTTACGAAAAGAAATTGAAGGAACAACCGATATAGATCTTTTTTCTCCACGTTGCGCACAAGAGCGGGAAAAGACTGATAACCTGATTTTGAATCTGGGAATTCCTGAAATTGAACTGCAGGAAGAAATTGAGACTCTCAATGGGGAGACACGGGTATTTCTTACCCGGAAAAAACCCGTATTTGATAATAATAATATTGTTAATGGATTGGTTGGTGTTTCAATAGATATTTCAGATCAGATAACATTAAAGGAATCATACCAGGAGAAAGCAGAACTTCTCCATGCCATGGTTAATGCTTTTCCCGGGGAAATCTGGGCGATTAATCCGGATACTGAAATAATTCTTCAAAATGAAAACCATATGATATCATATGGGCAACTTATCGGTCAGAAAATTAATGAAATAGCAGTCAGTGAGAAAACAAGATCTGACTGGATAAAATGGCTTGAAGATGCTTGTAATGGAAAAACTACCTTTATTGAACCGAAGGATTCAGATCGCGGAAATACTGGATATTGTAATGATATAATTACTCCGATAGGAGGTGAACGTATTCTGGGTGCTATGGGAATCTGCTTTAATAATTCCCCAAAAGAGCAGAATCAGGAACTGACAGAGGTTCAGTTTGATGAATCCGTTCGTGACCCATCAAAGAGAGAGGACGTACAGGGATCTAACCTATAAATCTTTTAGGAGAACACAGGGTGGCAAGAATCCTTATTGTTGATGATACCCTATTTATGAGAACCATCCTTGCAAATCTCATAACTGATGAAGGTCATGATATTGCAGCTGAAGCGGAAGATGGGTATCAGGGGATTTTTAAGTATACAAATACCCGCCCGGATCTGGTATTACTGGACATTATTATGCCAAAGATGGATGGAATTATGACCTTGAAAACTCTGCTTGGATATGATCCGTATGCGAAGGTTATCATTGTCAGTTCCATTCAATCGATGAAAATGGTCAAACTTGCAATCAACTGCGGAGCCAAAGGATATGTTTTCAAACCATTTCAACGCACGAGGCTCATGGAAGAGATTAACCGGGTTCTTTCATTGCCCTGATAAGTGTGTTTGAGTTTGTGGAATATCCGGGTCACTGTTCCTCCATTTTTGAGGAGGAATACAAATCTCAAAACGTGCCCCTGATCCGGATTTCCCTGTTTCCTGTATTGTAATGCCGGTTATCTCTAATATTTCCCTGACCAGAAATAGGCCAAAACCGGTGTTTGAACCATATCCTCTCTCAAATATTCGTTCTTTTGCATCATCAGGAATACCACATCCGTCATCCTGAATTATGAGTATACCTGCCTTTTGTTCTTCATAAAAGAGTAATTCGATTCGGGTAGCGGTGGAACCATGTCGGATTGCATTTTCGAGCAGGTTATAAATAACCCGGTTGAACATAGGGTCAGCGAGAATTTCAAGATTTGTAGTAGAATCTAGAATTTGAACACCGGGCATAAACAGTTCTTCACGTGATGCACGGCAAACATCAGACATTCGTTGCCAGATCGGACTATAAACTCCCATCTGTTCATACTGGCCGGTAAATGAAATCTGTTTTTGAATGGTGGAAACAGCACGGTTCAGGTTTTCAAAGATGCGACCTTTTCTGGAGTCTGTTGGTAATTCATCGAATATAATGTCCATAACTCCGGTAATTACGGTAATCTGATTTAGAATGTCATGACGAGTAATACTTCCGAGGAGGTGTAATTTCTTGTTTGCTTTGCGAAGAGCTTCCTCGATAATTCTGCGTTGTGACAATTCTGTGTCCAGTTTTTCAGAAGTTGCTTTGATGCTGACTATATCATCTTTCAATCTCTGAACCATTTTGGCAATACTGTCTTCAAGCCGCTTAAACTCAAATCCCCGTGTATGACGTATTGGATGATCATATCTGCCATTTGCAATCTCTTCAATATCTGAAATTATTTCATCTATCGGACCGGTAATATACCGGGATACCGCGTATGCAATTACCAGTATTCCAAAAATTGCAATTATCGCTCCTGTAAGATATAATATGAGTGACTGATGTTGACGGTCTTTGATAACCTGAAGATCGTAGGTTATCTCAATGACTTTACCCATCTCAGAAGATGATACTGCGGGCAGATCTGGAGGAGGTACATAGATATACTTGCGATACCCCTTTCCGTCTGGTTCATCCCTTATAACTGTATTCCCAGTCTTAAATACTGAAGTCAATGCCTCAAGCCGGTCTGCTTTTACCAGGAGGGAATAATTATACAAATCCGGATTTTCTATTCCTTTTTCTGCATTCTGCTCAAATATGGCGGACTTATCAAATACAAAAACTGAACGAATACCTGATACCGTTGCAGAGTAGAGATTTGCAATGGATGATAATGATTTATCCTGACGGTTTATCTCAAAATCAGGTACAGTAAGCCCGATTTCCATTATATATTTATGATCAGGAGTAGGCTGGTAGCCAAATTTACGATATTCTCCGCTTCCAAAGGTTCGAACGATTACATCCGATTCATATGAATTACCAAGGCGAATCTGGTTGAGCCGCTTAAAAAAATCCGGATATACAGAGAAATCTAACCCGATTTCATCCCTTTCAGTTGAATATCTGATTGTTCCCTTAGAATCGATTAAATAAAGATGAGTAGCAGTCCCGAAGGTTTCTTCAATATGAGTTCTAATCTTTTGGAAATCAAGGAGTTCAGGTTTTCTTCCTGCAATATCGTATTCGGCAGAGAAGATCATCATTGCTGCTTTTAGCTGGGGTTCAAAGGCGGCATCATACACATACCGGCTCTCTAGAAGTAAGCTGACCGATGAGACAAGGCTTTGTTCACTAAAACTATGACTAAGTAAAAACTGGTCTTCAAGACTATGCGATTCCTGTACATACAACGCTGAAAAGACCAATGCTACAAATATAATACCCAAAATAAGAAAGATTGACATTGTGCGATAGAGCAGAGAATGCCTGGTCGGGATTATTTGCTCGTTGCCAATTCTGCTCATGTTGAATATGTCCTGTCACCGGGTATTCCAGCTAGATAAAGAGGAAAAGTATTACCTATCAAAGGTAATAAGAAGAACTGATCATTTATGGTACTACTCATTATTGCCGGTATTGTAGTACTGGTTATTATCGGCCTTGTTGTATGGGCTGTTTCCATCTATAACCGGTTTTACAGTCTTAAAAACACTCATGAAGCGACACTTGGTCAGATTAAGGTTGCCTTAAAAAAGCGTCTTGATATGATTGAGCAACTTCTTGGTTCAGTAAAATCATATGCAGCATTTGAAAAAGAAACTCTTGAACGAGTCACTGCCATGCGTGCATCTGTTGGATCTGCAGGTCCGGGTGACCTTGCCGGCCTTGAAGCAGAGTCACGATCTATTCTTGGCAGGCTTTTTGCAGTTATGGAGAATTATCCCGATCTGAAAACATCTCAGACGGTAATGAGTCTTATGGATGCGGTAAAACAGGTTGAGGATGAGATTGCCCGCCAGCGATACACTGCAAACAATGTAGCCGAGCAGTTTAACACTATGATGGATACAATTCCTTCAAATATTATTGGAAGATTTGCAGGTTTAATTAAATTACAGTACTTGGAATTTGTCGGAGAAGATGTTGAAAAGCGCCCGGATATTACTTTTTAAAAGAATATCTAATTTCGATTTTTATCGGTTAGGATCCTGCAATGCCGGGCAGAAATTACAGATCGAGTAAAATATCTCTTCTTCTCTGTCCCGAATCGGGCAATAATACTGGTTGCCTGATTTTCTTACACTCTCTCCTCCTGGAAACGGCATACCAACCGGATGTCCTGGTTCATCCAGAACATACATTGCAAATGCAGCCATCAGGTACATAAAACAATGATACCACGCTGCCTGCACAGGAGGAAACGGATCATATTCATCACCAGTCACCAGGCAGCCCGTAGGAAGCATCTGACAGAAAGATCGGTATATTTCTGGGTTTGTGATTGGATCAAAAAGAGATTCAAACCTCCCTGTGCGATACATGAGCAGAACGGTGTGGTAACGGCCAAAGATCCACTCTCGCATAAATGGCATAACATTTTTTCGATATGAAAATGGGACCGCCCGAAGATCTCGTTCTATTTTCCCACTGATGAGTTGTAGATCATACATCCCGTATTCTCTGATGGCTAATGCGATATATTTTCCAAGTTCACCTTTTGTCCTGATATGTAGGAGTTCCCCTGCAATACAGACTATAGTGCCATGGGGATCTGCAGGTATTGGCATAATTAAAAATTAGATAGTAGACTGGATGATCCTCTACATCGTTTCAGCGATGACTTTCCCTTTTGCAAACACCCTGACAAGTCCTCCGCTTTCTGAAACTACAATGCCAATTGCTTCGGTTTCCTGGGTAATCGCTGCAACAGAAACATGTCTCGTTCCAAATCCTTTTGGTAGTCTGACACTGCTTGTATCTATTGAGATATATCTACCTGCAGCTTCTACCATTCCATCCTCTCTGATGACAAAAGCTCCGTCAACCAGTGCCAGTTCCTTAATATTTTCTCGCATGTCACAACTGGTAATTAGTCGTTCAGCTTCTGAATGACCGGCAAGCGGGTTTAGAATCAGCTGACGTGACCGCTCTAGTACTGCATCGCTGTCTCCGAGAATGAAGGCTGTTCCGATTGGTTTACCTTCTCTGCCCTCACGTGCTATCTCAATTGAAAGCCTGATAAGCGATCCCAGAACCTCTTCGCTACCAGAATAGTATGGCCGGATTTTTCCAATTAAACGGTTAATGTCAGGGAACGGTTTCTGGATACCCGGACTTGTCCGAATCGATGATGATTCATTATCCGATGTGGGTGAATCTGATCTTTTCCTCCGATAGTAAAAGACGATCCCTATTGCTATCAGACCTGCAACACTTGCACCAAAAGCTATCCAGAGCAGAGGGGGTTCATCAGATTTGAGGCCACCCGGAGGAAAATCAGAGCCCTGTGTTGTGTTGGCACTGATCCCGGTGACGTTTAGTTCTGCAGGATAACCCGGATCTATGGTCAGAAGGAAACGGTATGCCTGATATGCTTCATCCCAGAGACCCAGGTTCTCATAACTTAGAGCTTTGTTGTACCATGCTTCGGTAAAATATGGTTCTCTTGCTATTGCACGGTCATATTCTCGTATTGCTGCTTCATAATCTCCTGAATTCTGATAGGCTATGCCCCATTGAAAATATGTTATTGCAGATTGATTATCTCCCGGGTTTTCAGAGGTTTGTGGAGGAGTATTTGTTGGTTTGACTGTTGTCGGAGTAGGTTTTATAACTGGGACATCAGGAACCGGAGTTATCGAAGGGGAGCCGGATGGTTGATCTATGGGTGGCTTTATAATTGGCTCCTTTGTATGTATCGGTGCAATGGTGGTCCTTAATGTTGGGCTGATAGTTGGATTAGGTATGGTATTAACTGGAGAGAGAGAAGGGGAAGGGCTTGGATTCAGATCTCCGGTGGTGTCTGCCAGACATCCCTGTATTCCTGCACATCCTGCAACAATCATCAGCAGGAGTACTATGCAGGACCAGGGAATGGGGTTCATGGTACACATAACGCGCTTTTGCAAGATAAATATGACACCCGTTATCGCAGGCTGGTCTTTATTTTTTCTAAATATCCTAACGTCTGTTCATGCAGCGCTTAAACACAGGTATAAAACCTGTTTTGTCTCTTCATTATTTAGAGGAAATTATTCAGACAAATCCAGCTACGATTGTATGATCACCATTTACATTGATAAAACGGTATTCAGACATCGGGCTAGTTTTCACACCATCAACCACTAAGTATGCAATTTTTCGCCCTTCATTTGGATCAATTATAAATGCAACTGATCCACCATTTTGAACCTGCACCGATCCTGAAGGAAATATTGCGCCACCAGGTCCTGCAGAAGCCCTGATTGTCTGGTTTTTCCCTGATGTATTCTGTTCCACTCCGTTTGTTACCGGAGCAGGTTGTTCATCATTACTAACCACAAGGAGGGGAGTAGAAAATGTCAGTGGGTTTGGTATTGTGGTATTTGCCTGACTTTGATTGCCCTTCATTACTTCAGTTACCTGGGGTGTTAGTGCAGTGTCCTGTGTAATATTTGATACATTAAATGGGGTGATAATTGCTTTTGGTTGGGATGCAGGTGTCTGATTAATTACAACCGGGATGGTAACAGTCTGTCCAGGTCCTGGGTAAGGGGTAATCATCCCATAACTTTGATTAATCCCTTCTTTTTCAGCCCGGAACGTGGTATATGTGAGTCCTTCAATTGGTACTGATACGGTGACATTAGTATTTTCCATCGGATCAAGAACAACTTCCTTTCCGGTGGTTGTGGTCAGAATAATACTAAGTCCTGGCTCTATTGTAGTAAATACAAGATATCCGACAGATGCAGGGGTGATAGTCTGGTTAATGTCACCTTCATCATCAATAATGACTTGTTCAGAAGAATTGCCTGCTTCTGCACTATCTGCCGAAGATGTTTCTTCAGATATGTTTGCAGAATTTTCTTCGTCCTCTGATGGATATGCATTCGTAATTGATCGATTCAGAACATCGCTATCAGGAGTTGGTGTTAGTACTGAAACATCCATTGTGCTATTTTCATCAGAATTATATATTTGAGTAAGATTCATATTTTCAGATTTATTCTGCTCGGGAGTATTGTTTTGAGTGAGCGTGTTCTGTTCTAAATCTGAAGTTATATTGATATCCGGCACTGGTTCATCTGACCTATTGTCCTCTGACTCATCCATATCTGGTTGTGTTGCTGATGAAATTTCTTCAGACTCTTCCTGCGAAATGATTTCTGGTTCTGATGAATCTTCTGTTTCATCTGATTCAATTATTACCGGTTCCTCTATCTGCTCTTCAGGAGCTTTTGTTGCTGTCGTGTAGGTTAAAGGAAGGTAGTCAGTATTATATTCGTTAATTTGGTATGGTTTGTCAGAGATTCCAAATCCATCCTCATCCGGGGCAGTATCTGAAAATCCTGCTCCATTCACCGCAGCACCCCAGTAATTACCGCCCAGATATGGACCGCCAAGGATGTTTACTCCCGGAACCTGTGTAGCATTCCAAACAATCTCTGAACTGACTTCATCAACGGCAACATTTTCATATGATGCAAATATATTATCGGTAACAATGGTTTCACGCACTTCATTGCCTAAAATGAGGACCGGTCCGATTTCAGTCTTTGAGAGATTGTTACTCGATATTACTGCCTTTTTAAGGTTCTCAAGTCTTATAGCAGCATATTTGTTGTCACTGATTGCGTTCTTTGTTATCGCGGTTTTATCAGAATTGATTACTTCTAGTCCGTATACCTCGCAGGTATTGATATTATTCCCGTCAATTATTGAGTCAGGTGAATGATATATACTCACCCCGAGAGCAGAACCAGATACTGAATTCTTTTCAAGGGTGACAGATGTTGAATCATCTACCTTAATTCCCGTGGAGCTGTCTGTAATGCGGTTTTCTGAAACGATGACATGATCTGATGATTGTATATGTACCGCAATTGTACTCTTGACGATGTCACATGCTGCAATCAGGTTTGAATCACCCGATTCACCTTTCACGTAATTGTATTCAACACCGGTTGACCAGCTCTCAAGAATAAGGTTTTTTACTGTGACATTGGTGATGGATCCCCCATACTTGTTTACATATACACCAATGGATTTTTCACGGGATTCACCGCCCAGAAAATGGTTTCCTCCATCTAAAATTACGTTGGAACACTCAATTTTAATCCCGTAAATGTCAGTAAGGCCCCTTATATCCTCACTGAGTTCATATATGCCGGGAGTTGTGATGACGTACGGTGCCTTAAGTGGCTGCGCACTGGCATAAGTTCCAAACAATGCCCCTAAGATAACCAGGAGGACGAGCCCCCGGGCAATCAGTCCCATCCGGTTCATTCTGATATCACCTGGTTTGTGGCTTTGTGGGAAATAGCCAAGCTATTCCATCTAACCCCACACAAAACCATATACATACATAATCTTCATCCCACCTGCTATAAGGTTCTCGGCTTGCACACCCCAATAATCCACATATGGCTGTTACAAGGGGCAGATATCCGGGAGAAGGGCGCATAATATTGTATCCTGAAAGAAAAATAAATCCTTTTACGATTCATTCTCTTATAGCAGGTCAGAGAAATTTTCTGTTAATCTTCGGACCACACAGATATTTTCTTTATCGCCTCTTCTTTCATCTACCGGAGTTTCGCAGATTACCGGAATATTCTGGAGAAGAGGATTTGTTAAAAAAGTTTGTAATCCTTCCTCACCGATCCGTCCAAGTCCGATATGCTCATGCCGATCAAGTCCTGATCCGATGTCCCCTTTTGTATCATTCAGATGGATCAGGTTTACTGAATGCACACCAATGAGATCAACGATCTGATCAATGAGGCTGTATACTACGTTTCTTGTTCGAAGATCATACCCGGCTGCAAATGCATGACAGGTATCAAAACACACTCCAATCCGTGGGTGTCTGCCTATTCCGTCCAGTACCTGACTAATGTCCTCAAGTTTACTTCCAACAGAGTTTTTTTCTCCAGCTGTGTTTTCAAGTAGAAGTCTGGTGCAGCCAGGGTCTTGATCAAGTGCCTGTATAGCAGCATCAATCACCCTGAGTCGCCCGGATTTAAGGTCATCTTTTGCATGACCCAGATGAGTTACAAGCAGTGGTATTTGCAGCCGGGAGCATCGAACCAGTTCATCTTTTAGTGCATCGACTGATTTTTTGAATATATCCGGATTTTCTGATGCCAGGTTTGGCAGATATGGCATATGGGCAATTGCAGGGGTTAGGGGTGAATTGCGAAGTTTATGAATAAAATCTGATGCAATGTCATCGGTAATCTCTTTAGCTGCCCAGCCTCTTGGATTTTTGGTAAAGATCTGAAAACAGTCACATCCCCTCTCCTCAGCCCGGTCAATTGCCTTGTCAGGTGATCCTGCAATTGATACATGAACTCCAACCCGCACCATATCTCCTGCCCTCTATGGTTTAATTAATACTGTCTTTTCTTCAAGGTAATGATCAAGTGCAAATCGTCCGTTTTCCCTGCCAATACCTGAATCTTTTGTTCCTCCAAAAGGGACTTCTGGTGGAATCCTGAGGTGTTGGTTAATCCAGATGATACCTGTTCTCACTTCCTGACTTACCCTACTGATAATCCGTGAATCATGAGTCCACACCGAGGCGCCAAGTCCATACCTGGTACTATTTGCAGATTTGATTGCAGAATTCAGAGTATCAAAAGGGATTACCGGAAGGACCGGCCCGAACACTTCTTCTATACAGACAGGTGCATCAGAAGCAAGATCGGTAAGCAAGGTTGGTTCAAAGAAAAATCCGTCTTTCATGGCGGGATGTCCGGGGCATATTCCACCTGTTCGAACTGAACCAAATTCTCCATCTGTTGTTCGTTTAATCTGGTCTATTATTCGTTCCCGTTGTGTATGGGAGTGGACCGGCCCCATTGTTACACCTGGTGTAAGACCATTGCCCAGATTGAGGGAATCCATAAGCACCATAAGTTTTTTGATAAATGGCTCTTCTATTGATTTGTCCACGTACAATCTTTTTATAGCGGTGCAGGTCTGCCCACAATTATAGAATCTTCCTGCAACCGCTCCTTTTGCAGCTTCGGTCAGGTCAGCATCGCTGCACACGATCATCGGGTCACTACCTCCCAGTTCTAAAGTAGTCCGCTTAAAAAGTGGTGATGCAAGTAAGGCTACCCTTCTTCCGGCTTCTATACTGCCGGTGAAAGAAACAGCCCTGATATCTGGATGTGTTGCTATGGATTCACCAGTTACTTCCCCTGGCCCGGTTACTATCTGAAGAACATCTTCAGGAAGACCTGCAGATACCATGCAGGAAGCAAGAGCTGTACAGGTTAAAGGGGCAGATGATGCCGGTTTAAGTATGAGAGAGTTTCCTGCAGCAAGAGCAGGGCCACTTTTCCACCCCATAATCAGGGCAGGCATATTCCAGGGAATAATTGCGCCACACACCCCAAGTGGCTGACGGGATACAATTGCATGCCCATACAAAGAGGATTTTCCATAATCTCCTTTAAGTCCTCCAGATATTGAGGCATAATATTCCAGAACACGTGCAAATCCTGCAACCTCGTTTCGCGACTCATTAAGTGGTTTACCCTGTTCTGTAGTGAGAATTCTGGCAAATTTCTCTTGTTCTGATCGAATGGCTCCTGCAGCAGCATAAAGTATTTTTCCCCGATCCGTAGGATCCAGGCCTGCCCATTTTGTACCCGCTGCAGATGCACGACTCACTGCCTCATCTATATCTGCAGGATTCATATTCGGGACTTTTCCGATTAATTCCTGTGTTGCAGGATTAAGAACTGAAATAAATGCACAATCATCTGAAATAGGATTTACTGGTGTCTTCATTGATAGGTGTCTGATGGCAGAGATAAAAAAGATACGTGAGGATCAGACTATGGAGGGTTAGCTGCAGATTCCCTGATACATGTGGTCCAGCCGGTTTGCAATTCCGTTCCATTGGAAATCACGATATACTTTTGCCCTACCGGCGCGGCCCCATCTCCGGGATCGTTCCATATTGTCCAGTGCTTCACAGATCCCATGTGCAATACTGTCAGCAGATACATCTGTTCTAATTCCGTCCTGATAATCCTGGATATTCTCATGAAGACCGCCCACATTGCAGGCTACTACCGGATTTCCTGCACTCCATGCTTCAGGTAGTACTATCCCAAATGGTTCATTTCGGCTTGGAATAACAACCAAATCTGCGGCAGTCAGCATCCTGACATATTCAGTATCAGAGATATAGCCGGGGAACCGGACAGACAGTCCCAGATCACGTGCCCGGTTTTCAAGTGATGGACGCATTCCACCATCCCCTGCCATGATAACTTCAACACCCCAGAATTGTCTCTTAACTCTTGGAAGGGCTTCAATCAGAAGATCCGGACCTTTCTGCACACACATCCTCCCGATATAGAGGATTGTCGGAGCATAGGGGTGAATACCGAGATCCTGTTTGACTTCACCCTGGTCCAGAATGACATCGAACTGTTCAGGAACTACTCCGTTTGGGAAGACCTGAATTTTCCAGTCCGGGACATTATACAGGTTCATTACTTCATTTCGGAGAACATTTGATACGGTGGTAACCTGCTTAGCGATTAGTCCGGCATACCATTCCTTGCCTGAAATTTCCTGGTATTCCCACCATGATCCGTGCACGTTACCGTTTCTTCCATATTCTGTGGAATGGTAGGTAAATACAGTGTTTCTATCTTTCAGGAGGTGAAGTGCCTCGGTAACATGCCAGTCATGGAAATGAAGAACATCAAAAGGGGGAAGATCCAGTTCATGAAACTGCGCTGCCATTTGATAACTCATATTCCGGCAGTAGTCGACCACATTGTTACCAACCGGGCGAACCGTATGGTAATGAACTCCTCCGAATGTGAAGTCGCCGTCACCTCTGGTGAAGAAGTGGACCTCATTATTTTTTGCAAGTTCTTGTGCCAGATACGTTGCAGCGTTTGCAAGTCCTCCTACCCGGTCCGTGTACAGCGATTCCCAACAAAAGAATGCAATTTTTTTATGTTCCATTCATCAACACCATTTTTTTATGTCCCGGTATAAAAAGCACCAGTAATTCATTCGTCTGTACGATACCTGCTATATTCTATAACAGAAATAGAGGCTATTTATGGTGTAAATTTATTTTTATTCACACTTCAGCCCGCCAGAGTTGTAACTCCTCCGAGGGGCACATCCAATTAGGTTATTATCTTAATTAAATATTTTGTTGAAATACAGATGGTGAAACATGCATAGGCATCACTATAAATGAATAGCGCACTCCATCCCTGCATTTACAATCGGGATGTGGTGAAGAATAATTTATGTATCTATTCACTTTGATTATCCTGTGTATTGCTCGTCGGATTATCCCTTCTCTTCTCTTCACTTAAAGGGGTGTTATGCAATTATTTTTGAAAATATTACGTTTGATGGCTGTTTTTATTATAATTTGATAAATCATAAGGTAAATTTTCTTAAACAATAGTGTATATATATGTACAACGATCTACATGTATGTGCATGATAATATCTAATGAACTTTACCAAGATGTGATGCCGCTGGACTGGAGGTTGCGTTGACGGGATTCTGCCCGCCATTAGACTTGTCATTTCAGCAGTTTTCCTCGATGGCTGATGAGCAAAAAAATGGGTCCCTTATTCCAGTCACCTGCACATTCAAAATCCCCGGAGTATCTCCGGCACTTTTATATGCGCACCTGAGAGATGGAAAGGGATTTCTTCTTGAGTCTATGGATGGGGTTCCACGGCGTGCCGTTCGTTCAATAATAGGAACCGGGATTAAAGAAATTTTTACTGTTGAAAAAAATGGAAACATAGATCCGATTCATCAAATCAGAACTTATATGTCTGGCAACCCACTTCTGGGAAGAGCACAATCAGGATTTGCCGGTGGTCTTGTCGGATATTGTTCATATGATATGGTTTCCCTGCTTCACAAAGGATATCTTGAGGCGGGAAATGAGGAAAATTGTCCGATTGCAAAATTATGATTGCACATGCCGGAGTAGTCCTTGATCATCAGGCTGGAACCTGTACCATTTTTTCCACTCAGTCTGTAGAGCCGGGAATTGATCACAAGGTACTTTACAAACGGGCTCAGGATGAGATCTCGAGATTATTCCTCCGTATTCAGCAGTTGCAGAATGAACCTGACATACCGGTTACACTCCACGTGAAAGCTGAAGAAATCCGGGTATCATCACCCATGGATAAAGAGAAGTTTGAGGCAGCAGTCAGAGAGACTCTGGAGCATATCAGGGCTGGGGATATTTTTCAGGCAGTGATTTCCCGAAGATTTTCTGCACCGTATCCTGATGATCCCTTCAGGATTTACAATGAAGTAAGAGAACTAAATCCATCGCCATATCTTTACTTTCTTGAGTTTGGTGATGAGACTATTATTGGTTCAAGCCCTGAAATGCTTGTCAAAGCAGACGGAGAAGATATTTTTACTGTCCCTATCGCAGGTACAAGGCCCCGGGGACAAAATCCCAAAGAAGATGATCGCCTGGCACAAGAGATGCTTGCTGATGAAAAAGAGCGTGCTGAACACCTTATGCTTGTAGACCTTGCAAGAAATGATATCGGGAAGGTAGCCGCATATGGGTCAGTAAAGGTCCCTTCATTTATGGAGGTGGATAAATTTTCTCATGTTCAGCATTTGACCTCTCTTGTCACAGGAAAACTGCATAGTGAATCTGATCGGTTTGATGCACTTGGCTCCTGTTTTCCGGCAGGCACTGTTTCTGGAGCTCCAAAACTGCGGGCAATGCAGATAATAGCCACAATGGAGCCTCACCCACGGGGAATTTATGCAGGAGCTGTCGGATACATCGGATTTGATGATCGCATGGAGTTTGCAATAGCAATCCGGACAATTGTTGTCAGGGATCAGATTGCCATGTTTCAAACCGGAGCAGGAATCGTTGCTGATTCAGATCCGACACGAGAATTTGAGGAGACAAAACAGAAAGCTGCTGCCATGCTTGCGTCTCTTTCAAGAGCTACCGCCGGAGTTCATGCCATTAAAAAAGGTCGGTCTTTTCCAGAAAGGGGTAGTGCATCATGAAAGTTGTCATTGTTGATTGTTTTGATAGTTTTACCTTTAACCTTCTTCAGATGGTAGGCACTATCGGTGCTCATCCGGTTGCAATACCCTCAGACCAGCCACTTCAACGAATTACCAATGAGGAGCCTGACCGGATTATTCTCTCACCCGGGCCGGGAACTCCCGAGGACTCTGGTATCTGTCATAAGGTGATACAAACCTATGCCGGAAAGGTACCAATCCTTGGAGTATGCCTTGGACACCAGACAATCATTAGTTCCTTTGGTGGGAAAATTGTTCGCCTGGATGAACCGGTTCATGGTAAAACAAGTCAGATCTCTCATATCGGGACCGGAATTTTTTCCGGTATTCCGCAACTGTTTACTGCAACACGATATCATTCACTCACTGCAGACAGGGATAGTATTCCTGAAGAGTTTATCATCACTGCTACATCAGGAGAAGATGAGAGTATAATGGGTGTATCTCATTGCAAATATCCCCTTCACGGAGTTCAGTTTCATCCGGAGAGCATCCTGACAACAGTAGGCAGTCAGATCATCAGAAATTTTTTGCGAACCGGGGGGGTATCATGATACAGCAGGCTATCTCTCACCTAACGGGGTACAACGATCTTCCTGCATCAGATGCTGCAGAGGCAATGGATGAAATTGCCAGAGGGGATGCAACTAATATCCAGATTGCAGGATTTCTTACTGCTTTGCGTATGAAAGGAGAAACCTCCTCTGAAATAACCGCTTTTGCACAGGTTATGCAGAAGTATGCCGTTTCTGTAACACCTCATATCTCTGGGATGATGGTTGATACCTGTGGGACCGGGGGAGATAGTGCCTTATCTGGAGGAACCTTTAATATCAGCACGGCTGCTGCTATCGTTGCAGCATCTTCCGGAGTCACGGTTGTTAAGCATGGAAACCGGAGTGTTTCAAGCAGGTGCGGATCTGCTGATGTTCTGCAGGCACTTGGGGTAAGTATTGATCAGACTCCTGAAGCAGTTATTCGTACTATTGAGGAGATTGGAATCGGATTTTTATATGCACCAACATATCACCCTGCTATGCGTCATGTTGCACCGGTCAGGAAAGAACTTGGAGTTCATACGGTTTTTAATATCCTCGGTCCACTCCTCAATCCGGCTCAGGCACAGGCACGGTTGATTGGTGTATATAATCCTGAATTATTGCCCCTCGTTGCAGAAACGCTCCGTGATCTTGGCGTTAAACGTGCATTGGTTGTTCATGGTGACGGAATTGATGAGATTACTACTACCGGATCCACTCTTATCGCTGAACTTGACAAGGGAATAATTACAATGAAAGAAATTACTCCTGAAGATGTGGGGGTTTTGCGAACGAATAAAAAGGCACTAACTGGTGGAACTCCTGAAGAAAACGCAGATATTATCTGGGGTATTTTTTCTGGCAGAACCGGACCTTGTGCAGACATAGTGGCTCTCAATGCAGGAGCTGCAATTTACCTGACCGGTCAGGCAAAAGATATGAGGGAAGGAGTATTGACTGCATTTGAGAGCATCAGATCCGGAGCAGCAGCAGAAAAATTAGCACAACTAGTCAGAATTTCCGGAGGTGAATTGTGATCCTTGAGGAGATTGTGCAGGCGTCATCTGTCAGAGCTCAGGCCCTTGATGAGCAGGGAGAAATGAGGGGAAATGCATCTGAAGGGGGACAAATGATCCCTCCGGGACTTATACATAAACCCATGAGCCTCCTTGATGCAGTCAGGGTTCCGTGTGGAAGAAATGCGGTCATTGCTGAAATTAAACCCGCAAGCCCTTCACGCGGCCACCTGCGGACAATCACAAACCCGGCATCAATAGCAGGAGAACTAGTCAGACATGGATGTAGCGCTTTATCTGTTATAACTGAACCAGCGTTCTTTTTTGGTAGTGTTGCAACAATACCAGCCATAAGGGAGATGGTGCCAGTTCCCATTCTTCGCAAAGACTTCATTGTGGATACACGGCAGCTTATTGAGACCCGGCAGCTCGGTGCTGACGCAGTCCTTCTTATTGCTGCGGTTCTTGAGGATCGGCTTGATGAATTTGTGTCTGTAGCACAAAGGCAGGGTCTGGAACCTCTTGTTGAGGTGCATACCAGAAAGGAAGTCAGGCATGCCCTTGATACCAGCGCAGATTTGATCGGGGTGAACAACCGCAACCTCAAAACACTGAAGACTAATATATCACAAACAATTCATCTCGCACCACTGATAACTCAGGCGGGGCGGACAGTAATTACTGAAAGCGGAGTAATCTGGCCGTGTGATATCAGAACGCTCCGCCCTTATGCACAGGGATATCTGATAGGATCTAGTATTATGGCAGCAAAAAGCCCGGGAAAAAGGCTGGAAGGATTTGTATGCGCATAAAAATTTGCGGAATTACCAGACCGGAGGATGCTCACCTGGCAGATCAACTTTGTGTTGATGCAATTGGTGTTGTACTCTTTTCTGATTCTCCCCGAAGTGTGGAACCTGAGCAGGCGAAGAGGATATTTGCACAAGCAGGTCCGTATATGGGCAGAGTATGTGTTTCACATACGACTTCACGATCAGACCTTGATGAGATGCTTTGCATCAGCCCGACTGCCATTCAGATATCTCATCCACACACCGTTTCAAAATCCCGGACAATCCAGGTGATCAGGGTTATAGAACCGGGTATGGAGATCCCATCCGGACATGATACTGATGCTATTATCGTTGATGCAAGTCAGGGAAAGGGAAAGATGTATGATCCTGTGTATGTGCGTGAAATCATCAGCCAAACTGCTCTTCCTGTCATCCTTGCAGGCGGGCTTAATCCAGGCAATGTTTGTGATGCGATCCGGTCATGCAGACCATATGCAGTTGATGTAGCTTCAGGAATTGAGATAAAACCAGGAATAAAGGATCCGGATAAATTCCGGGCATTTGTGCAGAACGCACGCAACATATTATGAAACTTAATACAAGATTTGGTGAATATGGGGGTTCTTTCGTCCCTGAAACACTAATGGCAGCACTGGAAGAGCTGGAACATGCGTACCTGAATATACTTCCCGGACCTTTGTTTCAGTCTGAACTCTCTGACTATCTGACTGAGTTTGCAGGACGACAAACTCCGCTTATGTATTGTAGAAATATGTCTGCTGACCTTGGGTGCAGGGTCTATCTGAAACGAGAAGATCTTCTGCATTCGGGTGCTCATAAACTGAATAACGCAATTGGCCAGGCACTTCTTGCAAAACATATGGGTAAAAAACGGCTTATCGCAGAGACCGGAGCCGGACAACACGGAGTTGCTACTGCAATTGCCGGTGCAGCGCTTGGGCTTTCTGTTGAAGTATACATGGGAGCGGTTGATGTTGAGCGTCAGGCACTGAATGTTGCACGGATGAAGATGCTTGGTGCAACAGTCATCCCTGTTCATTCAGGTACGAAAACTCTGAAAGATGCGATTAATGAAGCCCTACGCGACTGGGTTGCAACGGTTGGGGATACTCATTATCTCATTGGCACCGTTGTCGGACCGCACCCCTTCCCGCTCCTGGTTCGTGATCTCCAGTCTGTCATTGGTATTGAGACCAGAAGTCAGATTCTTGAAAAGGAAGGACGTCTTCCTGACTGTATCATCGCCTGCATTGGTGGAGGATCAAATGCAATTGGTATTTTTCATACGTTTGTGCATGACGATGTACAGCTCATCGGGGTTGAAGCCGGAGGAGAAGGCCTTGACAAGAGGCATGGGGCAACTCTTTGCGGCGGTTCTCCCGGTGTTCTTCATGGTAATTTCTCATACATTCTACAAGATACGTTTGGACAGATTATGGAGTCCCATTCAGTATCTGCCGGACTTGATTATCCGGGTGTCGGACCTGAACATGCTATGCATAAGGATTCCGGGAGGGTTGTGTACACAGCAGTGACTGATACGCAGGCTATTGATGCATTTCTCTACCTTTCTCGTACAGAAGGGATTATACCGGCACTTGAGTCATCTCATGCGATTGCACATGCACGCGAAATGAAAAACTCCCTAAAACCGGATGACATTATGGTTATCAACCTTTCCGGTCGTGGAGATAAAGATGTAGCGCAGGTAATCGAACTGACCGGTCATGTGGGGGAAGGACTATGATACAGGGGAAAGAGCGGATAAAAACGGCATTTGTCAAAGGTCAAAAACCGTTACTTGTGGCGTTCACTGTTGCCGGTGATCCGGATTATCAGATCAGTCTTGCCCTTATCAGGCAGATGGCTGCATCAGGTGCAGATTTCATCGAACTTGGTCTCCCGTTCTCAGATCCAGTTGCAGACGGTCCGGTTATCCAGCGGGCTGATATCAGGGCTATGGAGGCCGGAATGAACACTGACCGGTTATTTGATCTGGTCAGAGAGTTTCGGTCAGATAATCAGATTCCGGTGATTGTGCTGACCTATGCAAATCTTATAATTCGTAGGGGAATCGATCAGTTCTACAGGGAGGCAGCACAAGCCGGGATTGATGGAGTGGTGATTGCTGATGTCCCCTATGAAGAGTCAGAGCCCTTTCAGGCATCTGCAAAGGCAGCAGGAATGGATCAGATTATGATGATAAGCCCGACAACATCATCTGAACGGATAGAGGATATTCTTTCTGTGGCATCCGGCTTTATTTACATGGTGGCTGTCATGGGGATTACTGGTGCCAGAACCGGGGTTGACGCTGCGGCAGTGAACCTGCTTAAGCATCTGAAGACCCGGACTAACATACCTCTTGCTCCTGGATTTGGAATTTCAACCCGGACACAGGTTCAGCTATGGGCAGATGCCGGGGCAGATGCAGTAATAGTCGGGTCTGCAATTATATCAAGAATTGAATCGCATCTGGAAAAACCACAGGAGATGGTGCGTGCGATTGGGACCTTTATTCAAGAGTTAAAAGATAAATCATCCTGATTCGATTGTAGTGGCTGGCTGAAAGGATCACTATTGATAAGTGGTTAAGATCCTGGAAAACAGACATAAAAGGTCGCTCCCTTATTCTTTCCTTCACTTTTTACCTTGATTGTCCCTCCATACAGCATGACGAGGCGCCGAACAATAGATAGGCCAAGACCTGAAGAACTGCGGTCATGACGAGAAGGATCAGCCATATAAAATTCGTCAAATACATGTTCTGCCTCTTCAGATGACAGACCGATCCCATCATCTATTATGCATATACCTACTCTTGATTTTTCGACATGGGATTTTATGGCGATATTTCCACCTTCAGGAGTATATTTTACCGCATTTCCAATAAGATTGTCAAAAACTGTTAGTGCGTCAGCATCTGAAAAGCGAAGAATAAGATTTTCGGGAATATCAATAGTTACTGATATGTTCTTCTGTTGCATTAAAATCCGGTGTTTTTCCACTGAAGTAGTTACACATCTACATACTCGCACCGGCACAGGATTTACTGTGATCTTATCCTGGTTTAACCGTGCAATTGTTAATATTTTTTCTGTCTGGTCCTGAATCGAATGGACAGAACGGAGCAGAACTAAAAGAGTCTCTTTGGTTTCAGGCTCTATTGCATCCTGAATCAAAATTGGGAGTAGAGCACGAAGAGGAGTTAACGGTGTCTTGAGGTCATGACCCAGTTGCGTGATAAATGCATCTTTTTGTTTCATGAGTGCAATTACCTGGCTGGTCCTGTCCTTTACCCGTTTATCAAGTTCCTGATTCATCTCGATGAGTTGATTTGCAAGAAAGTCCAGTTCTTTATTTTTTTCCTCCATTTCTTCTGCATATCGCTGAAGTTGCTTTGCTGCTTTCTTTCTTTCAGTGCTGTCACGAACTATGACAAGGATAGCTGGCTGACCTGAGTATACAATTGGTGCAGATGATACCTCAACATCCACAACAGTCTGATCACCCCTGATAAACTCCCCTTCAATTGTTCTTGGTGATTCTTTGTCAGTACTGGTGATTTCTCCTGTTTTTTGAATCAGTTCAATATACTCAGGATGGACAATGTCTGAAAGGAGCACCCCAATAATATCCTCTGGTGAAGTGGCACCTAGAAGAGTAACCCCTGCCTGGTTTACAAAAAGCACTCTTTTCTTATCATGAACAAAGACTGCGTCCGGGGAGAGATCAATGAGTCTGCGGTACCGCTCCTCACTTTCACGAAGTGCAACCTCAGCAAGTCTGCGCTCCTGGACCTCATTCATAAGTGTTGCATTCACTTCAGTCAGCTCGGCTGTCCGAATACGCACTCTCTCCTCAAGTTCTTCCCGTGCCTTAATCAGTGCTTCTTCGGCCCGTTTGCGGTCAGTAATATCCCTGATACTTTCTATTGCACCAACGATGTTTCCCTTTGAATCATAAAGTGCTGATGCAGCCCCCCAGAGAAATTTTGTTCCACCACTCCAATTGTGCATGAAGGATTCACCAACAAGAACATCCGGTGTTCTCCTCAGTGAGACATACTCTCTTTCAACTGATTCATCTGCTTTGAGTGCCATATCAACAAGTATCGGCCTTTTAACTCCATAAAATGGAATCGAATATGAATAGTCACTCTGACCTAACATCTTCTTTGCCGGTACATTGGTAAGTTGTTCCATGGCTCGGTTCCATGCTATTACCCGACCTTCTCTGTCAATGACGAGAGTCGCATCAGGCAGAAAATCAATGACATCTGCAAGTCTGCGCTCAGACTCCCTGACTGCTTCTTCTGCCTGCCTTTCGCGGGTTATGTCTCTGATAGTTCCGATACTTGCCTGATTTCCCTGAAATATAATTAATCCGATATCCATACTGACTAATACACGGGTATGGCCATCTGATTTCACCATTCTAAATTCATACTTATTCGGGACTTCATCCCCGTTAATCCTTTTATGGTATGTTTCGGTTACCATCTCCCGGTCTTCAGGTGCAATAAACCTGGTGATCTTCTCATCGATAACCTCCTGAGCTGAATACCCGAGAAGTGCAGCAAATGCGGGATTTACAAATTTAAGGCGTCCATCCTGAATGATGAATACGCTATCCTGGATATGTTCTATGAGAGTGCGGTATTTTTCTTCAGATCTCAAGAGAGCATCTTCATAGCGTTTCCTTTCGGTAATATCGATGAGGATGCCACGAACACCCTGATATTGACTATTTCTGAAAATTCGTGAAGAATGGATAATAACTGGAAATATGGTACCATCGCTTCTGACTGCCTGGTATTCGTGTGGCACGGATATCCCTTCATTGATCAACCGGGAAAGATTTCTCTGTGCCTGAATGCGGTCTTTTGGAACGAGCATATCAAATACATTCAGATTATCCGGGTTGATTTCAGGAGAATAACCAAAAGTAATATATGCCTGACGATTGGCATAGATTAATTTCCCCTGTCTGTCTGTTTCAAAGACGACCTGAGGGAGGAGATCAGCAAGCTCCCGATACTTTTCCTCGCTTTCTGCTAGTTTTTGCTGCTTTGCAATTAATTCGTTGAGATGATATTTTCGCTCTTCACCAGCCGCTTTTAATTCTTCGTATGCGGCACTCAGTTCAATATTCCTTGTAGATAACTCCTGCTCAGCCTGTATCCTTTCAGAAATATCCCGCAGCACAACCTGAATACACGGTATTCTATCAAGATCAAGATGGTTCAGACTTGCCTCAGCGTCAAAAAGACTCCCGTCTAGTCTTCGGTACCGCCATGTCATGAATGCATGGGAACCAGAGAGAACCGTTTCGCAATATTCATTCCATTTGTCATTGGATATTGATCCATCAGGCTGAGTTTTAGGGAAAATATTTCTGATAGGTATGCCTTTCAGATCTTCGACACTTCCCCTGAAGAAAACTGTTGCCTGCTGATTACAATCTGCTATGTATCCATCTTTGATTATGAGAATTGCATCACGAGCCGACTCAAAGAGAAGCCGGTATTTCTCTTCACTTTCTCGCAGACCTGATTCGGCCAGTTGTTTTCCTACTGCCTGACGTATTTTATGGGCGAGCTCTGCAAAAAGAGCCTCAATTTCACCTCCCTTCTGGAGATAAAAAGCAGCTCCGTTGTTGATTGCCTCAATCACTACTTCTTCTCTTCCTTTTCCGGTAAAAAGGATGAATGGAGGAGGGTATGGTATTTTTTTACTCTCTTTGAGCAGTTCAATACCATTCATATTTGGCATATGATAATCTGATACAATAATATCGCAGGAATGCTCTTTCGAAAGCAGAATTATAGCTTCTCTGCCATCCTGCACTGAAATTACCTTGAAATTTCCCATCTTTTCAAGATAAGTGGAGAAGAACTGAGTCATTTGGGGGTCGTCATCAACATAGAGAATGCAGATTTTTTGGTCAGGAGCGTCATTATTTAACCTATGGTTGATATCCGATGATAATATTCCTGCTTTTTTCTCTTTTTCTCTCCCTCCCGTAACCTCAGTCATCAGATATTCCCCCTGGTTTATCTGATATTGATTCAGCAACAGATTATTTTAACTTCACCGTTGAGAATTTGGTGGTTTATCTGATAGGGGCAATATTTTGATTCCTCTGATAAAGGACAGAATAATAATATCTTTTCATATCAAATACTATCTTATGAAATTCTGGTTGGTTTTCCTTCTTATGATCATCTGTATAACCCCGGTCATCGCTGAGTCAGCAGATGACTATACTGCACAAGGAGAAATGCTTTACAACAGTGGGGAATGTGAGCAGGCTATTGAGATGTTTGACAAGGCACTTAACCTGGATCCAGTGCATCTCGATGCTATGAATGGAAAAGGAAAAGCATTCAAAAATCTTGAGATGTATGAAGAATCTCTTGCCCAGTATGATCTGATTATCAGTATTGACCCTGATTACAAAAAAGCATGGAATAACAAAGGGAATACCCTTACATACATGGGAAAATTTGATGACGCACTGCTTATGTTTGATGAAGCACTCCGGATTGATTCTGAGTATGGTAAGGCATGGAGTAATAAGGGGTGGTGTCTGAATGAGGCGAAAAGGTTTGAAGAAGCTTTGGAATGTCTGGAAAAGGCTACAATTCTTGAACCTGAATATGCCAGAGGCTGGAGTAATAAAGGTGATGCACTGAGGAATCTTGGTAAAAATGAAGAGGCCCTGATTGCGTACAAACAGGCACTTGATCTGGATCCTGATCTGATTGATGCTCGTGATGGTATTATCGCAATTAATACTGCATAGGTCAGAATCAATTACGATAACTTATATCCCGTTGCGGTGTTCTGGATTTCAGATGTTGAAATTGATAAAATACCTCCTGAATTATGAGTTCCCGGGACCCCTGTCTGTGCATCATAAAAATACTGTGAATTACCTATATATATAAACCATGATCCTGATTTCAAGGAAAACAATCGGAGAAGCACATGAAGAAATCGTCAGGGTTATTGCTGAACGTTGTGAGGGAGTTACCCGGATAACAGAGGATGGTGAAACTACTTACGATCCTGAAGAACCGGTTTGTATCCACATCGACTCACCAATGACCAGTCCGATGAAATCAAGTGCTTCATTATTTGGTGATGGTTTTTCTGACATCTACCAGGCATCTCTCTATACGATAACCAAACGCAAAAATGATGGTACAGATGCAATCTATACCTATGGAAACAGGTTATGTGATTATCCTGTTGCGTCCATTTCACGGAAGAATTCCGGGCAATCTTTCATTAAAAGAGCACTTGATCAGATGATGGAGGTTATTGGATATGTTCCTGCCTCATCAACTGCTGAATTGACCTATTTAGGTGATGGCAGGCTGAATGGTATTGATCAGATCAAAAAAAGTATTATTGATCGTCTTATTGCTAATCCATCCAGTCGGCGTGCTATTGCTATCACCTGGGTCCCTGATATTGATCTCGCACGCGATGAACCACCTTGTCTGCAGATAGTTCAGTGTCTCATCGATAAGTCACACCATCTCAATCTAGTCTGCCTCTTTCGGAGTAATGATATGCTCTCTGCGTGGGGGCAGAATGCATACGGACTGGCTCATATGCAGAAACATATTCTAAATGCTATTAATGAAGGAAGGGGAAACAAAGGAGAAGAACCCCTTGCTTTGGGTTGGCTTGAGACAATTAGTGTGTCTGCCCATATGTATTTCACCCGTGACCAACTCGAACTGATGAAATTTTTCCAAAAAGAGAAATCAAAGGCCTCTTTTAGATCATTTCAAAGGACATAGAATTGTCCACTATATTTGCTGCACCACGTTATAAGGGGATAAATTAGTAGGCAACAGACAGATATCAGGCTACAGGAGAGTATTACCCAGATGAACCTTGGTACTTTACTATCCGATTGCACTGCCGGCCATCGCCTTTCGATGCAGGAGGCAGAATTCCTTTTTAGTGTGAAGGGGCGGGATATTTTTTCAGTTACACGAGCTGCTGATCAAGCCAGAGAGGCCGCTGTTGGCGAGGCAGTAACCTTCGTGCGCAATCAGAATATTAACTGTACAAATATCTGTGTTAATCGGTGTGGATTCTGTGGTTTCTCGCGCGGAGAAGATGCTACTGATGCATATCTTCTCTCATCATCTGAACTGACCAGGCAGGCTAAGCTTGCACAGGAACGCAAGGTTACAGAAATATGCAGTGTCAGTGGTCTTCACCCGGTATATAATCTTCAATCGTATTGTGATATTTTCAGAACAATCAAAGATGCAGCACCGGATATTCATCTTCATGTTAGTAATCCGATGGAGGTTGCTTATGCAGCAAGGAAAAGCGGGTGTAGCACTTGGGATGCGTTACAGGCATTCAAAGATGCAGGGGTTGGCACACTATGCGGCACTGCAGCTGAAATCCTTTCTGATCCAATCAGGGCAGTAATCTGTCCAGGAAAAATTTCAACTAGTGAATGGGTACGAATAATCAAAGAGGCTCATAATATTGGAATCAGAACTACCGCAACGATTATGTATGGTCATTGTGAGTCCGATGAGGATCGTGCAAAGCACCTGTCAGTAATCCGGGATATTCAGGATGAGACTGGTGGATTTACTGAATTTGTCCCCCTTTCCTATATTCACTATAAAACTCCTTTATTTGTGAATGGAATTTCACGACCTGGAGCAACGGGAAGAGAGGATCTCCTTATGACTGCAATTTCTCGCCTTTTCCTTGATAACATTAGAAATATTCAGGTTTCGTGGGTAAAATGTGGTATTAAAATGGCACAATTAGGACTTATATCGGGAGCAAATGATCTTGGAGGGACACTCTATGAAGAAAGTATCTCCAAGGAAGCAGGGGCGACATCCGGGTCATTTCTGGATCCAACCGAAATGGCCTATATCACATCAGACCTTCATCGACCTCTTCGTGAACGCCGCACTGATTACTCCCTTATATGATGTCATATACTTCTATGCCTGGTTCACAGCTGCCGGAAAAAGGGGGATATCTGACTGTGATCGAAGAAAAATCCGGTCTGATATCTGATGCAATAAAAGCTCTTCTTATCACTGATGGTTCAGTAACAAGTCTTCTTGAATGCTTTGCAGGAGGTCCGGTTGCTATAAGAACCATATCTCAGGAAGTAATTCCGGCTCCTCCTGATATCGCAGAAGAGATGGATATGTGCGAAGGCGATCCGGTTAATCACCGGGTTGTTATGATTCGTGATCGTGACCTTGACATCCCGCTTATCCATGCAATCTCATACTGCCCGGTAAACCAGCTTCCTGAACATGCACGAAGGAGCCTGATGCAGGCAGACATCCCTATCGGCCATATCCTGAGGGATCAAAAGATTGAATCAAGGCGTGAAATACGCAGTATCAGGGAGGTTGAACGGGATGAATGGCCACAATACTGTAGAACTCCTGGTCCGCAGGGGCGCCTTTTTGCGAGAAAGTATCAGATTATCCATCAGAACAAACCCCTTTTCAGAATTGAAGAATTTATCCCAGATAATCTCTTCCCGGGGACCGGGCAGGTTACCATCAGGACTCCATCAAGGCTCCATCTCACGCTTGTGGATATGAATGGTTCAATTGGCAGGGTAGATGGGGGAATTGGGATCACACTTGACCGGCCGGGATTTGTAATCAAGGCTGAAAAAGCAGAAGAGACAAGAGTAATTGCTGATGATGAACCCGTAAAAGATCGGGTGCTGGCAACAATCAGACATCTATCTCACGTTCATGGATATGATTCTGGAATGAGTATCCGGGTGCTTGAGACAATACCTTTTCACAACGGCCTTGGAAGTGGAACCCAGTTATCTCTTGCAGTTGCCACGGCAATGAAACTCTTGTCTGCTGATGAGGATATACACAAGGATCCGGCCCTGCTGACCGGACGAGGTGGAACTTCAGGAATTGGGGTCAGGGCTTTTTCCTGTGGTGGGGTAATTGTTGACGGTGGCCACCGGTTTGGTCCGGGATTTGAAAAAGAAACCTTCCTGCCTTCATCTGCATCACCTGGAATCAGACCTGCACCACTTATTGGGAGGTATGAATTTCCTGATGACTGGCGAATTATCCTCTGCCTTCCTGACATTGGTCAGGGTGCAAATGGAATTACAGAGAAGAATATCTTTCAAAGATGTTGTCCGGTTCCTCTGAATGAAGTGCAGGTTCTATCTCATATCATTCTGATGCAGATGATCCCCTCATTATCTGAACAAGATCTTGATCAATTCGGTTCTGCTGTCACCTCGCTGCAGCGTTTAGGATTTAAAAGAGAAGAATGGGGTCTTCAACCACAAGTAATCCATGATATTCTTGATTATATGAATATCTGCGGGACAGCCGGAGCCGGAATGAGTTCGTTCGGACCAGCTCTTTATGCTCTGACTGACACAAACGGGGTTTGTATTTCCCGGGATATTCAGTCATATCTTGATGAGCGGTGTGGTGGAGAGGTGAGGATTGTTGCAGGTCGAAATAGCGGTGCATCGATCCGGAGACAGGGATAGGTTACACTAAGTATTATCTGATTATCTCATTCATTAATTTTAGGGCACAGAAGTCACCGCACATGGTGCATGGCCCTGTACCTTTACGCAGCGTTCGTGCCCTCTCTCCATCAATGGCATATTTGAACTGACCTTCCCAATCCATCTTCCTCCTGCAGCGGGCAAGGTTTTTATCTGTATCATCCGGGCCATATTTCATTGAATCGCCGATATGTGCCGCTATCCTGAAAGATATGAGTCCGTCCCGGACCTGATCGTGAGTTGGAAGTCCAAGGTGTTCGGAGGGGGTGATATAGCAGAGATAATCAGCACCATGACCTGATGCCAGACTGGCACCAACAGAACCTGCGATATGATCATACCCGACTGCGGTATCCATGGGAAGGGGACCGGCAACAAAGAGGGGAAATTCTGATCGCGATTTATAATATTTCATATTGTCAGCTATCAGATCAGCCCTGACATGGCCTCCAGACCATTCAATAATTGTCTGCACTCCTGCCTCGCGCGCTCGTCGTGCGAGTATGATGTTATCTACAAGCTCTGCTTCCTGGGCAGGATCACGTGGATCATGAATACATCCACTGCGCAGAGTGTTTCCAAGAGAAAGAACAACATCGTGCTCATGCAATATTTCCAGAATTTCATTAAAACGGGAGATATGCGGGTTTTCACAGGCATTCTGGTACATGTATGAGGCAACAATTGATCCCCCTTTGGATACTACTCCCATGATACGTCCGGATTTTCTTATCATTTCAATCTGATTGTTGCTAATGGTATGAAGGACCACAGAACTGATTCCTTCCTGTACCTGGTCATCAAGAGTCCTGATGATAGTCTCTTCATCCATCCTGCTAATCCCCCCTTTGGCTGCAGCTTCATAGATTGGAACTGTGGTGAGTGGAAGGGATGTGGCATTTACAACATTCTGTCTGATATCCCGGACATTTCCACCCATCGAAAGCTCACTCAGGGTATCAGCTCCATATTTCTCTGCAATAACGGCCTTTGCGAACTCTTCATCAGGATCCGACTGAATATTCGATGAACCGATGTTCACATTAACCTTGGTTTTAAGCCCGCGTCCAATCCCACAGATGCGATCCTGTTGCCTCATGATAACAATTTCACCGGCGCTGATCCGGTCCATGATCTCGCGGGCAGATAGGTGTTCCTGTATTCCAAGTGTTTTAAACTCGTCTCTGACAATTCCTTTCTGCGCATACTCGATCAGTGTTTTCATAAGGTCACCATAAATTGTTCCGGGCATCTCTGTCTCATCTGGTTAAAAATGAGGATATTGTTCAGGTATTGCCCCTACTGGGAACAGATCTGCCTTTCTGATTTATGCCATTTATATGAATACTCAGTCCTTTGTTGATCATACTGGCAATCCAAACAAACTCCTTTTATTGTACAAGATAACAGATCACGTATGCAGCTCACCGAGTTCAGGGTCCAGAACTATAAGATCATCAATGATACCGGTTGGATCCCGGTCGAGAATCTGACGATATTTGTGGGGAAGAATGAGTCAGGGAAGTCCGCGATTTTTCGGGCGTTGTCTAAGTTAAACCCGTCAGACGGGATGGGATATGACGGTCTTAAGGAATTCCCCCGTCAACGGTATGCGAGTGAGATTACTAAAACCGACTGGCCGGTAGCTTCAGGCAGGTTCACCCTGACACGCCATGAGCAGGAGGATCTGTTTGGTCTGTCTGATCTCTGTCGCGATGTCATGGAGGTTGAGGTAACCCGGCATTACACCGGGAAGTATAGTATCACCTATCATCCTGATATCGGGGTAGAACTGGTAACTATCAGTGATCTTATCTATGTTATTGATGTAGCGATAGAGCAGATTAGAAACCTTATCGCTCCGGAGGGGCATGGCGAGGAATTGGGGCGAATAAAGGAAGAACTTCTTTCCATTTTAGAAGGACAGAAAGAAGGTGTTCCCGAGGGAGGTCAGGTTCACAAACGCCATATCACCGATCTCATTAATGCCATCAAGAGCAGGGGGAATGAACAGTGGCAACTTGATTTGATGGGCCCGGTTTGCGATCCGATGTACAGCCTTGTCAGACAGATCGAAGTGTATGAGAGCCTGATGGCAGCAAACCGGTATATTATCGATCATCTCCCAAGGTTTGTTTATTTTGACCTGTATAATGTCATCGAAAGTGCGATTCATATTCCTACCTTTATTGCAACCCTGAAGAGTCATCCTGAGAGTCCGGGTCTTCGAGCGACTCACTGCCTGTTCAGGCATGTAAATCTTGATCTTGATATCCTTGACAAACTTGGGACCCATAAGAATGCGACTGATGAAAACCCAACCATCAGGAGACAGGTTGATGAACGTTCAATCCTTCTTTCAACTGCTTCAAACCAGATGAGCCGCAGGTTTGAGGATTGGTGGGAACAGAGACGGCTTCGGTTCAGATATGATATTGATGGGGATTACTTCAGAGTGTGGGTCTCTGATGATCTTGACCCTTCTGAGATAGAACTTGAGCAGCGGAGTGCCGGTCTTCAGTACTTCTTCTCATTTTATCTGGTGTTCCTTGTTGAGTCTGCGGATGCGTATCAGGATAGCATTCTCCTCCTGGATGAGCCGGGGATGCAGCTCCATGCAACCGCACAGCAACATGCAGTCAAGTTCTTTGAACGACTTGCACAGGAGAATCAGATCATGTACTCAACACACTCTCCGTTTATGCTTGACCTTGATCACCTTGAACGGGTCAGAACGGTGCATGAGAGTAGTGATGGGACAACCCGGGTTTCTGCAAATGAGTGGCCAAAGGATCAGGATTCACTCTTTCCGCTTGAGGCTGCACTTGCGTATCGCATTGTATCACGGACTATGCTTGCGGGAAGACAACTGCTTGTTGAGGATATTATCGATCTCTGGCTTTTGCAGGCGATGAATTATGCAGTTGAGAAACTTGGAAAGACTGGTCTTGATACTGATATTACCATAACTCCTGCTGGAGGAACAACAAATCTGCTCCCTCTGGCAACTCTTATCCATGCCAGACATAAACCAGTAGCGGCTCTGATATCTGGTAAAGACGTACCTGCACAGGTCCTATCCCAACTCCCAGGTCCTGGATCCGGCAAAGAGAGAACACTCCTGATGTATAGTCAGTTCACCAGACAGGGAGGGGCTACAATTGAGGATCTCTTTACGACTGAGTTTTACTCCCGTTGTGTTAGGGATATCTATTCAAACATCTCTATGACACAGGTTCCGATCGCAAATCCGGCAGAACGGGGGGAAGAACATGGTATTATTCATACTGCAGGGGAAGCAGTTGATCGCAGGCAGGGGGAGCGGTTTGAGCGGTGGCGTGTTGCTGAAGTGCTATCAGACCGGATCTGTGAAGCACCCGGTGTACTTGAAGAAGAGACTGTAGAGCGGTTTGTCCGGTTGTTTTCAGATATCAATCTGGCAACTTCTGTAAAGGGTGAAGAGAGAAAATAATTTTTTAGGTAATTTGTTCCTTACAGGCTCTCTCTTTTTTGATCGAGGAATTCCCTCTTTTTAACTATGCTGTACTGCAAAGATCCCGTTTTCTGTTCTTTTTTCTATCGCACTGACGCTGATTCGTGAATAACTGTTTTCCTGGGTTGGTCCATTTGCATCATATGATATCGTGTTATTTTTTGCGGCCCTAAAAGGTGTCATATTCATCTGAAGAACCAGTGAAATGTCTTCCTTGTATGCCATTTCAGGCCCTTCCATGGTTATGGGGTCATCCTGCTTCATTGAGTTTTCAATTGAGTAGCTCTTATGTGAATCATCATATAGTTTATGTAATGGTTTTACAATCGAATTCGTATAGATATAGGTGCCGGGTTTATGCTTGTGGAACGCGAAAATAATAAGCAGTGAAGGCAAGATTTGAGAAAGGCCATGTAATGCTCGGACCGGAAGGATCGACGTTATATGAGCAGAGCGGATTTGGCAGGCCACTAAAAGAAGGGGTGCGTCTCTCTTCGGTGGAGGCCTTGTACCTGGTGTACAGAGGAAGAATAGAATTACCTGGCTTTGAGTTTGACTCACTTCTTGCTCATTTTTCTGACGATCCTCATTTTCTCCGATCGTTCATGGTATACCGCGATCTTCGGGAGCGTGGATACGTAGTTCAGACCGGCCCGCAGGACTTCAGAGTGTTTCGCAGGGGAGAAAAACCTGGAAAAGGTGAATCTCTCTATATGGTCAGAGTTCTGTCTGAACGTGATCTGATAGATTTTACCGTTGTTAGGCATGAGGTTCAGGCGACAGCAAATATGCGTAAACTACATGTTCTTGCTGTAGTAGATGACGAGTACGAACTCACCTATTACGAAGTAAAAATCCAAAAACCATTGCCTATCGATGCGATTACAAAGACGGAATCAGTCTGTGGAATGCTTGCCAGCCGTTCTGTATTAATATCAGCCTCTCCTGAGTCCGTGTATGACACTGCTTTTTATGGCAAACGATTTGATGATGATCGGATCATTCTCTCCACGATTGAATCTCTTGCTCTTATGGAACAAGGGGTGTTGACTGTTGAAAATAATGGAAAGATCATATCAGAAGCTGAGTACCGCTCACTTATTCATGAATCGGATGCAGAGATGGAACAAAAACTACTGGTTTACCAGCATCTGCGTTCTCTGAATTATATTCCAAAGACCGGATATAAATTTGGGCATCACTTCAGGGTATATCTTGGGAGAAAGATGCACTCAGAGATGCTTGTACAGGCTATTGCACCAAAGGTTACTCTGCCGATGAACAGTATCTCCCGGTCTGTCAGACTGGCACATAGTGTAAAAAAGAAGATGCTGTTTGGGTGCATAGATGCTGAGGGTATTGCATATATTGAATTCGGAAGAATAAAACTCTGAAATACTGGATGACTATGGAATCTGCGATAAACCCCTGGGCATCAGATCAATCTGTTGATATTGAGCGACTTCATGATGAGTTTGGGATCGAACGTATAGAGACCGCGGTAGATTTGCTTCCTGAAATTCCTGACTTTATGCGGAGAGGGATTGTATTCGGACACCGGGATTATGATCGGATTGCCCGGGCAATTGTGAATCATGATCCGTTTCATGTGCTGACCGGATTTATGCCATCAGGTCACCCGCACCTGGGCCATCTGATGGTAATGAAAGAGGTTGTCTGGCATGTTCAGCAGGGTGGTCGAGGGTATGTCTGTATAGCAGACCGGGAAGCTCATGCGGTTCGAAATCTCTCCTGGGATCAGTGCAGGATCTATGGGGATGAGTATCTTGCCTGTCTGTACGCACTTGGATTTGAGGGGGAGACATATCAACAGAGCTCAAACCGGGTGGTTCAGGATCTTGCATTTGAAGCATCCGGAAGAGTAAATTTTTCGGAGATGAGTGCTATCTACGGATTTACCCCTGAAACTGATATCGGCCATGCAATGAGTGTGCTCACTCAGGTTGCTGATATTTTGTACCCGCAGGTTGATGATGAACCTGCCCCGACCATCGTTCCGGTTGGCCTTGATCAGGATCCGCATATCAGACTGACTCGTGGTGTTGCACATAAACTCCGGATGTTTACGATAGAAGATCGGGATTCTCATATCAGTGTCAGGTCCAAAGATGCTCCTGAAGAGGCGATGAAAGCAGTTCATAAAGCCTTTAAGGGATCTAAAAAATATGAGGGGCATATTGATATTTTCGGTGTTTCCCATGAGATAGTATCCCGGACGGTCAGGGCGATTGAGCGAACTCATGGTGGATATGGATTTGTTACACCATCTGCAACATTTCACCGGTTTATGCCAGGTCTTACTGGTGGGAAAATGTCTTCAAGTGTTCCAGAGAGCCTTATTGGGTTTTGTGAGGACGATAAAACGGTCAGTAAAAAGATTATGGGCGCTCTCACTGGTGGAAGAATGACACTTCAGGAGCAGAAAGAACTGGGTGGTGAGGCTGATAAATGTCCGGTTTATTTGTTAAATTTTTTCCACATGGTCACTAATGATGCTGAACTTGCTGAGATCCATCGTCAATGCAAGGCAGGAGAACTGATGTGTGGTCAGTGTAAGAAGGATACTGCTGCACGGGTTTTATGTTTCCTGAAAGAATTCAGGGAAAAGATGGCCGTTGTAGCAGATAAGCTTCAATGTAAGAAATCTTTCTAATATCTCACTACTTTTGTATGACAACCCTTTTACGGTTCTGCCTCAGTTTTCAGTGAACGCCATAGGGATTTTTAATGGTTTAATTAAACCGATAGTAACCCACATGGTGTAGATATATCCTTATATGCACACATTACAAATATATCTCTATTTACTTATAATGCAAAAAGGGCTATCTGATAGTGGTGGGGGAATACCATTCTTTTATTATTTATTGTAATAATTCTTATTATTCCGGTAATTCTCTCAGTGTTCATCTTTTTTCATCTTTTGAAGCATTGGATTTCAAAAGGAGGGGATAGAGGAATATTGCTCATTGCAGGAGCGATTATTGGATCAGGGATTAGTTGTGGGGCTTACTCATGTGAACTTCTGGTCCCTGTTCTTACTGTGAAATTTTGGTTTGCATTTCTCCGTTATTTTGGAAATTTTGTTTTTATTTTGTCTTTTTTCTTTTACTGCATCTGGTTTACTGATCTATGGGATCGGATATCTTCCTGTGTCAAATGGTTTATTTGTATGCCATTAGTGTTTGGCCTTGTTGTATTAGCAACAAATTCACTGCATCATTTGTATTATCCGGAAGTTATCCTTGTTTCGTTTTATGGATTCCCGCAGCTGCAGCATACAAATGGATTTCTCTATTATCTGTTGCAGATTTATACACTATGCCTGATAATCGCTACAATTATTCTCTTTATCTGGTGGAAAGTTTCGTCACCTCGCGCCTATGGTTCGGCAGTCCTGGTGGTCCTATGTGGGTTTTTTTGCCCCTTTATTGGTTATATTTTGTATCTTACGGGATTCAGGCCCCTGGGATTTCTCAATCTTATCCCTTTTTTTATGTTTATTACTTCTTTGCTCCTTGTAGTGGCAGCCTTTAAATACAATATGTTTTCAATAAAACCAATAGCTCATCAGAAAGTGATAGATGCCCTTCCTGCCGGGGTAGTTTTATTGGATCGAGCTTTACGTATCATTGAGATTAACCCTGCAGCATCACATTTTCTTGGTATTTGTGGGGAAACAGCTCTTGGTTGCAATATCTCCGATGTGTTATCTGCAGATGATCCGATTATTTCATTTTGCACTTCAACATCGAGTGATTCTCTTCAAATTGTTCGTGAGAGAAAATATCTGATGGTATCTCTCTCTCGGTTATGTGGATATAATGGTGAAGAAACGGGGTCACTCCTGCTTATTACTGATACTACTTCACAAAAATTAGCTGAGCGTGAGGTTCGTAAAACTGCAAATATCATGAGTTCAACCTTTAATTCTATTCATGATGGTATATTAGTAGTTGGATTGGATCGAACAATAATAGCGGTAAATAGCGCTTTTTGGGAGATATGGGATATCCCGATAGAAATGCGGGGTGTATCTGATGAAATGGTTCTTCTCTCGTATGCCCGTGATCAGGTAAGTAGCCCTGAGCATTTTACCGAAGAAATTAACCAACTCATTATCGAAGAGAACGAAGAAAAAAAGATAATCACCCTGAAAAATGGAAAAATAATTGAGCGATATTCAGTTCCTTTCTTTCTTGATGGGAGTCTGACAGGAAGGATTTGGAGTTTTTACGATCTTACCGAATTAAAAGACAAAGAGCAGGAAGTCATTGAGAGTGAAGCGAAATATAAACTCATCATGGAGAATGCTGCTGATCTTATCTGGGTGTTGACTCCTGAAGGAAAATTCAGTTTTGTCTCTCCTTCATGGACACGAATAATCGGATACCCTGTTGAAGAGACGGTAGGCAAAGAATATCGTTCTTTTGTTCATCCTGATGACATTGCTGGTTGTGAAGAATTCCTCTTAAACTCTATAAAATGTGGTGAAAGACAGCCGGACCCTGAGTACCGGGTTCTTCATACTGATGGAACCTGGCACTGGCATATTGCTGCTGGTGTTCCAATTTTTGATTCTGAAGGTAATTTTAAATCCCTTATTGGAATATCCCGCGATATTAATGATAAGAAATTGTCTGATCTGGCTCTGCGGCAGGCCAATCGCCAGTTAAACCTTTTAACCAGTATCACCCGACATGATATTCTTAACATGGTTGCCGCAGCCCTTGCGTATGTTGAATTTTCAAAAGATATTCCGAAAGATCCCAGGTTATCTGAATATTTACAAAAAATCAAAGAAGTTGTTGTAATGATCCAGACCCAGATAGAATTCACCAAGGTGTATGAATACCTTGGTTCCCATGAGTCACAATGGCAGAATATTCATGAACTGAGTTATCTCCATAATCTTCCATCAGAAATAATGTATTCCATTGATTGTCCTGATGTGTCAGTATATGCTGATCCGATGCTCCAAAAAGTTTTTGAAAACCTGATTGATAATTCTATCAGGCATGGCAACCATGTTACTCAAATCAAGTTATCTGGCGAGGTTACTCATGAGGGTTTTACTCTCTGGTATGAGGATGATGGGGTAGGAGTAATCCCGGAAGATAAGAAAAAAATCTTTTATCGTGGGTTTGGTAAGAATACTGGTCTTGGTCTCTTTCTAGTCAGGGAAATATTATCAATGACAGGAATTACCATTCAGGAAAATGGAGAGTGGGGAAAGGGAGTGCGGTTTGAAATAGGGATACCCTTTGATGGGTATCGGGTAGAATAATCCAATATTCTTGGTAAATTTAAGGGTATTTTGAAGAATAATAATTTTCAATAGATGTGTGAATTCAACACTATGCACTCACTCCTCCCTTCAGGACATTCAGTTCATTTTAATACTAATTACCCGCAAAATAATCAGAGATTATTTATGATTATCACGGGTTCAATCCCTCCATTTTTCTCTGACTCAACGTTCTCGTTTAGATAGGGGTCTGGTTTTTCCGGGCCCCGGTAGCAATCAGTTTTTGTATCGCTAATAATCTGGAGACTAAAAAGTATGCATCATATCAATGACGATAAATTCTTACCTGCAAATATGGTTCTCTCCACTCCTGGCCAAAGAGATGTATCTGGGGAGGAACAATGCAGTTAGCACTGAATGAGAAACGATTACTTCTTGAACTGGCAAGGGTGGGCTTTAGCTCTCCCAATGAGCTTGGGCAGGTTCTTGACCGGCCAGCCGAGTCAGTCATTCAGTATGGCGGTCTGCTCTCTCAAAAAGGGCTGGCTGTTGTCGAGCGTTCTGTGACAACCCATTTAATTCTCACTGGTGAGGGGGAACAATACTGCAGAGAGGGTCTTCCCGAGCGCCAGCTTTATATGAGTTTTGGTGATTCTTCTCCAATGACTGAACTCAACCGGCATCCTCATGCAAAGATCGGCCTTGGATGGATGAAGCGGCTTGGTTGGGTCAGGATAGAAGGCGGAGTAGTCACAAAGACTGGCCTTGCTGAACCATCAGCACTAGAGTCAGCCCTTAAAACCCTTGAATCAGCAGGTCCTGATATCAAAAAAGAGCTTCTGAAACGCGGTCTTGCCACCGAAGAAGAATCTGTTACTTACATTATCAAAGTTACTGAAGATGGGAGAAAGCTTGCAGATGCAGGTCTGGACCTGACTGAAGAGACCGGTACTCTGACAAGCGATCAGATTAGTTCCGGAGCATGGCGCGATCTCACCCTTCGTCGGTATGATATTACTAAAAAACCTCGTCCGGTCTGGCCAGGAAAGACGCATCCATATCAGCGACTTATTGACGAGATGCGGCGTATACTCCTTGACATGGGATTCACCGAGTTATATGGAGGAGTTGTACAGGGCGCTTTTTGGAATTTTGATGCGCTTTTCCAGCCGCAGGATCATCCGGCCAGAGAGATGCAGGATACCTTTCATCTGAAAGAGCGTTCTGATCTCCCATCCGGATGGGAACAGGTCAGGGACATTCATGAGCATGGAGGAAACACCTCATCGTGTGGATGGGGTGGTCGATGGGATCCTGATAAAGCCAAGGCCACTGTCCTTCGGACCCATACCACCTCACTCTCCATTCAGCACCTTGCTGCGAATCCAAAGCCACCGGTGAAAGCCTTTGGTATCGGGAGGGTATACCGGCGTGAGACCATTGATCCCACACATCTTCCTGAGTTCGAGCAACTTGAAGGGATAGTCATGGATGAGGATGTGAGTTTCCGTCACCTGCTTGGGTACCTTAAAGAGTTCTACGGCCGTATGGGATTCTCCAACGTCAGATTCAGGCCGGCTTATTTTCCGTATACTGAGCCAAGTGTTGAGCCTGAAGTCTGGATAGATGGACTTGGATGGGTAGAACTTGGAGGAGCTGGAATATTCAGAGAAGAAGTGACTGCTCCCTGGGGTATTAATAGTCCGGTTCTTGCCTGGGGACTTGGGGTATCACGTGTTGCGATGCTCCGGATGGGTCTGTCAGATCTGCGTGAGCTCTATCAGAGTGACATCGACTGGGTTCGTCATACTCCGGTGATGACCCAGCCAAAAGGAGGTGACTGCTGATGCCGGTAGTTTCCCTCCCATATAAATATCTTGAGCGGCTCACAGGCACAGATCGCAAGACCATTATCGACCGGTTGCCTATGATCGGCTGCGACATTGAGCGGATCCTTGATGAACAAGTGGATGTTGAGTTCTTCCCTGATCGAGTGGATCTCTACTCAACCGAAGGGGTAGCAAGAGCGATGAAAGGGTTCCTTGGTCTTGTCAGTGGAGAAGAGGAGTATGATACCCGGCAATCTGATATCACCTTCACCATTGATGAGAATCTCAGGGACATTCGTCCATATCTTGGATCTGCGGTAATTCGGAATGTAAACCTTGATAATGAGGCTATCATCAGTCTCATGGGTGTACAGGAGGCGCTGCACTGGGTAGTTGGCAGGGGCAGATCAAAAGTAGCTATCGGGGTGCATGACCTTGATTCCATTACCCCGCCGTTCCGGTATTTTGGCTCTCCTCCCTCCCGCAGTTTTGTGCCACTCGACTTTACCGAAGAGATGACTCTTACTGAAATAATGGAAAAGCATCCCAAAGGCCGGGATTATGCTCATATTGTTGAGGGCAAATCTGTGATGCCACTTATTGAGGATGCAGATGGTAACGTTCTCTCCTTCCCTCCAATTATCAACGGTGAACTGACCCGGGTTACTGAGAATACAAAGAATATTCTCCTTGATGTAACCGGGACCGATGAACGTGCCGTCATGACTGCGGTAAAGGTGATCACGACTGGTTTAATTTCAGCTGGTGCCATCTGTGAGCAGGTAATGGTGAATGGAAAACCGTGTCCGGATCTCTCTCCTACCATCCGCGAAGTGAGTGTATCGGCATGCAACGCCCTCATCGGGTGTCAGGTCTCTCCTGATGAGATGGCTGAAATCCTGAAGAAGATGAGGTATGGTGCAGAGTCAGCCGGCCCTGATACTGTTCGTGTCCGGGTTCCCTGTTACCGTGCAGATATCATGCATGACTGGGACATCTTTGAGGACGTGGCAATTGGGTATGGATTTGATAATCTAAATTTTGCCCTGCCACCCACATCAACACTTGGATGTGAACATCCGGTAATGACACGTTCCGGTCAGATTCGGGTAATCTGCTGTGGTTTAGGATTTCAGGAAGTAATGCCGTTTACCCTTTCAAATGATGCAACTATGTATACTCGTATGCAGCGGCCTTCAAATCCTGGTGTTCTCCGGGTATTACATCCGATAAGTGAGGAACAAACTCTGCTTCGGACTGATATCCTCCCTCTGCTCCTTGATCTTCTCCGTATTAATAAGCGGCGTGAATTACCCCAGAGGATCTATCATGTCGGTGATGTAGTTTGTGACATGAAGACCGGACAAAAAGTTGCACTTGCCTCCACCCATCCTGGTGCAGATTTCTCTGAAGCATATGCGGTCACTGATGCATTATGCAGGGAAATGGATCTGTTATATGAAGTCAGAGAGAGTTCAGATCCAGCATTTATTGAGGGGAGAAGAGCTGATATTGTTGTTGATGGCAGGGTTATCGGAGTCTTTGGCGAGGTTCACCCTGAAGTTCTTACTGCATTTGATATTGATCAACCGGTTGCAGCAATCGAAATAACCTTAAATCGATAATACTCATCTAATTTTTTTATGAGGATAGGAAGACTGGTTCATATCGATGAGGATCCGAATTACCTGAAATGTTTCGCTATGTCTGGTTTTATCGCTGTTGTAATAATAATTTAAAACCTGTTTTGTACCTATTTCCTTGGTCTGTTCAATATTATGAATACTAATTCTGTGTTTGTTCCTCTCACATATGCATTGGTTCACCTCTCAATATGATTGAGTTTATCTTTTCCTCCATAGAATTTTTAGTCCTGAAAACCTCATTATAATCCTTTTTTGAATATGGCTGATAAAATCGGGCCTATCGGCAGGATTCCAATCAGAGGCAGACTGCGGATACTTAAGAACTCTCTCACCTCTGTCCCTTTGGAAATAAATGAAGAGTACCGGTATCGGGACATTTTTTATTTTTCCCGGTACCTCATACCTCTCAAATGGGCTATCTTATCGGCCCTGTTTCTGACGTTCATCTGCTCAATTTTAAACACCCTCCTTCCTCTTTCGAGTAAATGGATTATCGATTACATTTTTATGAAACAGAGCACAGAGCCTCTATTCGATTTTATTTCGAAAGTTCACTTTGCATTTCTGGTCCCGTTTCTCTCTCCGGTTCTCACTTCCCTGCCGCTTCTCATTACAATGCTGGCTCTGGTCCAGGTGGTGAAGTATTTCCTGAATAATGAACTTTCATTGATAAACTACCGGATTAACACCGAATATGGGTTCAGAGTGAAGATGGCAGTATTTTCACGTGTAATGAAATATCCGGTTTCGTATTTTAGATCAACCCGGAGTGGTTATCTGCTTGGCCGAATTCAGGAAGATACAGGCGGTCTTTCATCCATTTCCGGTTCAGTGCTGCATGATTTCACTACTGCAGGAACGACTCTGCTTGTTAGTGCTACCGTTCTCATGACTCTCTCTTTTCCATTAACTGCGGCTGTGATACTCTCTGTGCCTTTCTCCGTAGCGTTAAGTTATTACATTATCCGCTTTAACCGGTCATACAACTACAGGGTGCGTGAGACTAGCCTGAATCTTTCTGCTGAAAGTCAGGACCTGATAAGCACTATTGATCTCATCAAAGTTCATGCAGCAGAAGAGCGGGAACTATCCAGATTTAAAAAAAGCTCACTTGATGCCATTTCGTTACAAATCACCAGTATGCTGTATAGTCAGGTTACCGGAGGTCTTCAACGGGTGGTTATATCGGCAACCAGGCTTGTGGTGATGCTTATAGGTGGAGGTTTGGTATTATGCAAGGATATGTCAATTGGTGATTATACTGCCTTTCTCGCGATGTATCCACAGATGACAGGATCAATATCCTCATTGCTAAAGATCCCGCTTTCCCTACAATGTTCGGCAATCTCTGCAGGAAGGGTAAAAGAACTTTTAGATCTCCCAACCGAGTATGAACACGAGGATCCCGAAAAAACCCTTTTCACTCCTGATCATCAGGCTCGGGGTGATATTCGGTGTAGTGGATTGTGTTTTGGGTATGAAGATGGGAGCAGGGTCCTGTCAGATATATCATTGCAGATTAGTCAGGGTGAATGCGTTGCATTCTGTGGGCCAACAGGAGCAGGAAAAACAACATTCATTCATCTTTTACTCCGGTTTTTCAGGCCGCAACGTGGCACAATCACACTTGATAATTATGATCTCCGAGATCTCAGTCCTGCCTGGGTGAGAGAACAGATAGCCGTGGTATCCCAGGATCTGATGCTCTTTCATGATACCATTATGAATAATATTCGGTACAGCAGACCTGATGCAACTGAAGAGATGGTAATTAATGCTGCACGGCAGGCAGGGATTCATGATGAAGTGAGGAATTTTCCAGCAGGGTATAATACTCTTGTTGGTGAGCGGGGAGGAAAATTATCTGGCGGTCAGAAGCAGCGGATTGCGATTGCCCGGGCGCTTATTCGCAATTCTCCTATAATTATTCTGGATGAGCCTACTGCCCATCTTGATTTTGAGACGGAGGAACGCCTTTTAATTGAGTTTATGCGGATATGTCAGGGAAGAACAATGATTGTAATCACACACCGGCCTGGCCTTTTGCATCTTGCTCAACGGATCTATGAGGTGAAAGATGGAAGAATCATTGAAAAACTGAAAAAACTGTGAGATATTGCCAGAATTATGCTGACGTTCATTTAGAAACCTGTTAATCTGATTTCCTCCTTATCTCCGTTTCAAGGGCTAACCTGACAATAACGCCGTATTCCTGGAGTTGATTCGGGTTTATAAACAACCGGAAAGGTGGTCTTACAACCCATGGCCGATCCGCACCTTTCCTAACTCCTGCATAATGTTCATTTAAAAACAATTGAATCTCGTCTTTTCCATCTTTGATAAGAACAACTAGTTGAACCCTGAGAAATGGTGATAATAATTTTCCCGGTATCGTATGGCGGGCGAGAAATTCGTAACATATTGTTTTCTGCTTAAACAGGTGTATAATCCGCCATAGGAGAGGTTGCCAATACCGATATTGTATAATTCCAATTATTCCTCCTCTCACTTTTGTTGCTTTGGTTAGTCGGTTTCGCATGATCACTTTCCCAACTACTTTCTGCCGGTCTAGTAAATAGGAATCCGGGGACTGGTTGGTATCACCTGCTGTCTGTACCTGATTTCCCTGGATCCCAATAACCCGATGGATAATATACCGCTCCCCTTCTGGTTCAGCATACACGATAATATCGCCGGATGTGATCCTAGATCTTCTATCAAAAGTAAGTCTGTCACCATTTATGAATGTGGGGTACATACTTGATCCTATATACGAAATTTCATTCCCCTCAATCCGGGGTAGTTGAGGAATTCGCAGGGGTATATTTAGATTCCTCTGATTTTGAATCGGTTTTACTATGGAGAAGATCTTCATTTGGAGGATAGTGATTGTATTATAAGTAAAGCCGGGATTTGCCAATCCTGATAACTTTGCATTTTTCAATCTCCTCCCAGAAGTTTCCTGTCAGTGTGGCATATAACAGGAATGTCGGAATTGTTCCTGCCATCTGGCAGGCAACAGAAAATAGCATCTCATGTTTCCATCGTTTATACTCTGTATTCATACCTCTTTTCTGATTTTTCAAAGCTTGCTGGGCAGATCCATTCAGATATCCTGCTGCTGTTCCCTGAGTACACCTGATGATGTGATCATCATCTGCCTGAATCAGGATATAGATTCCCTGAAGAGGATAAGGCGTTGCGATATTCCATGTCTGATTTCCACCAGTAGCGATGGCACTTGAGGTGGAGAGAGCATGCACCTGGTAATGACCGGACAGATCACGGATAACAAGGGCATTTTCATCTCCTGGTGCAATCCAGGGCAGAGGGACCCGGTGGGCTGCTGTTGATTTTCCTCCTCCGCTTGAGGCAAGGATGAGAACGGCTGCATCGTCTCTGACAAGAGTAGCGGCGTGAAGGAGCATACCACCTGAAGGAAGCAGCAGGGTTGAGATCCCGACAAATAGTGTTTTAATTATCCAGGCAATATAGTCCGGTCTCTCTTGTTCTTTTTCTGAAAACCCGATCTCGATTCCCAGGTTTTTGGTATCTATTGCCACTATTCCATATGAGCTATGTATTACCTTCCAATGTGGGCCCCGAAACGGATCCCTGGTACGCAAAGCTGATATTCGGATTACCTTCCCTGTTGATTGTGTATATGGGGATAACTTAAGATGTGTTGCTATCCGATCCAGGCAGCATTCAAGACCGGGATCTGCCTGTATAGTCCAACTAAACTCTGGAGAAAAGGAGAGGAGCCTGGCCATCTATGCAGGCACCAGTTCGTCAGCTAGTCTGGTCTGCGGAAACATTCCTGACGCATGAGCATCTTCGCAGAATTTATGTCCGGCAAGAAGATCGTGATATGTATAGTAGTTATTAGCGATACACTGCCCAAGGCAGATATTTTTCAGAAGACACCGGGAACAAATCCCTTTCAAATCACCGGGGAGGCGGGTCCGGATTTCATTTAGAACATTTGAATTTCTCCATACTTCTTCCAGCCGGTCTTCTCCTGCTTTTCCAAAGCAGAGTTCTGCAACACTTGTTCCTATCCCACAAAGAGCATATGTACCGTCATGCAGAACACCAAGTATTGAGAAAATGCCGCATCTTCCATAGTTACCCTGCGGTCCGAAGAGAGATGATAGAGACCTGAACGCAAACGGAAGGTTGGTCATCAGGTGTATCCTGACTGTTTTCTGCAGTTCTGTATGTATCCAATCGGAAAGATGAATCTGTTCAGAAACTGAAATTGTGTCTCCATCAGATTCCATTTTTTCTCCCCTTGCGGTTGGGGTCACAAAATTATATTTGACTGATCCAGCTCCCAGGCGCTCTGCATATTTTGCTAGTGCCGCGATTTCATGTTTATTTCTCTTCGTAACTGCCATAATTACCTGGGGGTGGATACCGGTTTCAACAAGGGTCCTCACTCCGGCAGATGCCTTTTCAAATGAACCGGCAATACCTCGCATCCACTCATGACTCTCTGCAAGACCGTCAATTGATATTGAGATAAACCGCTTTTCACACGATTTTATCAGATCGGCAGTATGGGGGGTGATAGCAACACCATTTGATTCAATGGTGAGATACAGGTTCTGATCCCTGATAAACCTCAAAATTCTAACAATGTCCGGGTGGATAAATGGTTCTCCACCAGTGAGTTTGACTGCTTGCAGCCCAAGAGACTGAGCCTGCGCGATGATCTCCACAAAGGTATCATACGCAAGTGCCTTTTGTGAGAGTTTAGAATTACAGAATGAGGGGGCGATCCAGCAATGTCGACAAGCCATATTACAGTCGCCGGTGAGGTAAAAGTACAGTGTCGACAGTCGTGGATATGACTGGTTGGTTTCATCGAGATCCATAAAAACCTAATAATTCATTCCAATTGTTTTTTGAAGTGTTACAAGAGGGTATTTACATAACCTGCACAATTCTTCCACCATTGGCTAGGAATTGTTTCAGACAACCGTCAGGACTAGGGGCATAAACATCCCCTGTCCTTGTGAATGCTCCGGCCGGGCAATTTCCAGTACAGGTCATGCGGTATTCACAGTCAGCACATTCCGGAAAAGAATCAAGGGGAATCAGGTACCGCTCACGGAGTTTTTGAAGTTCTCTGTTGTTTTGCCAGATATCTATCAGTGAATCCTGGTTTATTCTCCCCAGTTCAATATGAGCAAGCATACCACACGGTACATACACTCCATCAGGCCGGACGGTTATCTTTTGCCACATACACCCACATCCGGTTAAAAATCCCCTGTGTGGTATCTCTCTCCCCTCAATCCGAGCACATTCCATCTCCTGGTACGCTTTTCCGAGTGACAGAGGTCCTGCCTGCGCTGTTATCTGCTGCCGGTATTTTTCTGCCAGGAGAAGGATTCTTTCCATAGCATCACACATTTCTAAAGGAGATAATTGCACTTCTTTCTCATGTTCCTGTGCAAGACCGAGATGACTCACACTGTTCGTGGATATGGATTCAAGGCCTATCTCATCAAGGAGCAGATGTGCTGTGTTCTCAAGGTCATGGATATTATAGCGATGGATGGTTATCCGGGATGTCACAATAACACCGGCATTCTGAAGAATTCTGATTCCCCGTATTGCTGCTTCAAATGATTTTGCTCCCCTGAACCTGTCATGGGTATCAGGACAGGATCCGTCTATTGAAATTTGCACGTGGTTGCATCGTCTTGTGGATTTAATGTAACTGGCGATTTCCGGGGTAATCAGGCCTCCATTAGAGAGAATAGAAAATCTCATCCGGTTTTTTACGATTGCATGAATTATTTCGGCAAGATCTTCCCTGATAAATGGTTCACCTCCGCCTATCGTAATTGACATTACTGCAGCTTTTCCACATTCTTCAATAAATTTGGTCCATTCTGCAGTACTTCGTTCATTTCTGGTATCAGCAGCACTGGTTCGATGAGAGCAATATAAACATTTAAGGTTACACCTCGATGTGACATCAATATCCACACTTTTTGGTGTATTCATCAGTCTGTATTGTTTAGCCATGAGGAGAGTCAGGCCTCTGCATATCCATGGCGAATAGTATCAGCAAAAAAATTTCTGATATCTTCTTCTGGATCCTGGGGAGTATTCTCAAATTCATCTCTGATAGTGGTGACAATTGCTTCATAAGAACTCCCTTGTGTCATACATTTCCATATTGTAACCGCACTTGGGGTCAGGCCAACTACCTTCCCGGTATCAGGATTGAAGAGTAGTGCCCAGTCATCAAACTCCTCCCGCAGCGAAATCATTGATTTAACACGGGGAACCGGTATATCAGATACCATCCTTACTAATATCCATATTATTAATTTAAAATTTACGAAATAAGATTACATTCGATATTTCCGGCATATTGAAGTATAGGTGATACTCTGTTCTGAATTTTTGAATCTCATCTCGGAGATTTTCAGAAAGAGATATTTGCACGGTCAGAAATTCCCCTTGAGTATATGCGGGAGATGATCATACTTCAGAAACGCTCATTAAAGAAACAGGTTGAAATGATAGAGGTACTTTGCGATATGAAAATTGAAATCAAAAAAAGCAGCGTGAAGTTCCTGAACGCATGATAGACACTATTCATTCACAGAATTGATTATGACAGACAAACAATCAGGAAATGCTAATGTATTTGAACCAGGCCGGAAGATCGACATCCGGGTTTTGGAAGCAATTGCAATGCAGGATGAAGTGCAGATTATCCTGTATTTTGAAGATGAATTGGCACGTTCATCCCGGTATGAGCATGATGTTCAGACCTATATGAGGGACCCTGAACACGAGCGCCCTTTTATTGAAATCAAATCATTTCTCAAATTTCAGCGTGAAATGAGTCCGTATTTCAATGAGGCACTGATCACTGTTCCGCTCATGGTTACGATTGTTTCAACAACTGAATCGTATAATGGCAGTCCAATCATCAAAGGAGTTCTTCCCTTCCTTGATGAACTGGATGTTACCTGATTTTTTATAAATTATATGTTGCGATATATCCGAGTAATCACAAGGCTCTCTGATTGGGAGTTCTTCCCTGTGCCTGATAACTGCCCGGGAAAAGTAATGCATAAATCTCTATACATACTACCCAAGAGTGCGAAAGAATAATTCAGGAGAAAAAATATGGCGGTGTCAATGTCACGGGGTTTGGGGGATACCCATCAACAATTCCGGTCTCTACAGGTGATTGCTCATCATATTAAATCAGAAGAGACTTTTCTTCAGACACTTGAGCGTGAAGACTCAATCCCGGATATGGCAAAACGTCTGGCCAGAGAGGCGGTAAATGGAGAAATAAGTTCAAACAAGCGCCTTTTTATGGATTTTCTCTATAATCTCATAGCAACATCAGGAGAAAAAGAGCGTCGGATTGATGTTGAGATGACGTTTGTATTAATCGGCAGGGACATCTTTGAAGTTGATCGTTGTCAGCTCTGGTATGATGATCTTGAAGTATCAATGCCCTTTGAAATTGGAGAAAAATTTGGTAAAAGTATGATGGATGAGGATTTTGGTGATATCGTACAGAAAATTACATCCTTTTACAAAGCTGCAGAAGCACGTTTTGACAGAGAACTTTCAGGAAGCCTGGATCGGTGTTCGCTCCTTGTTCTTCAGGAACACTATCCCCAGTCCGCATATCATATCACCATGCGATTGCCTGCCAGAATTCTGAACGAGTACCCGATAAGCCTGTAACGGACCTCCTGGTTATTCTTTTTCATTTGTAGGGAATGAAATTTCCCGAAGTTCTCTGACTTTTTTAAGGATTTCAATGGCATAGAGGGAAATTTTTCTCATCCGGTGTGTGTCTTCAGGAGATGCCAGGAATGAAATTTCTCTGATTCGTGTTTCTGCCTCATCAAGGAGGGTGCTCATTCCTGCAACCGTCCCTCCTCCAGACTGTCCTGAAGATTCCGGGAGTAAAACTGAAGAAATAAACTGAAGAACTCCCCGCTCCATCAGAGGTATCATATCAATTCTGACTCTTTTGGTGGATTCTCGGATTTTTATCTGACCGGTAATGGCAAATCCCCTCCCCTCTGAAAAACGTTCTTTTCCTGATGACCATATTTTTTTAAATAATTCCGGAAGATCTTCAATGGTCTGAATTGTTTCATTATTTTTCTGATTAATTTTGAAATAATTTTTACATGCGTTATTCATAAATACCACATCGCCTGTGGTGTTAAACAGAATGACTGGATGGGGTATTGACTGTATGGCGAGGATTGCGAGCCTATAATCTCCGGGTTTAAATGATGAAGATGTGGCGGTGGTAGTCTTTACTCGAGCTGCGCGGGGTTCTTGTGGATGATCAGGTTCAGGGGCGGCCTGTGGCTGACCAGTAGTCTGGTATAGTTTATGTTTATGGGCCACCATTTCGATATTGCTGTACAGCTCACGCTCTTTGAATGGTTTTATTAAGTATCCGAACGGTCCTGACTCAACCGCACGTCTGATGGTGTCATCGTCTGAATGAGCTGTCAGATAGATAATGGGGATTTTATATTGCTGATAAATTCGTTTGGCTGTTTCAATTCCATCAATCTCTCCCTGAATTCGAATATCCATCAGGATAATATCTGGTTTTTTATCCCTGGCAAGGTTAATGGCTTCAGCACCGTCAAAAGCGCTCCCGACAACTTCATAGCCTAGTTCTTTCAGGGTTTTTTCAAGCATCACTGATGTGACTGCTTCATCTTCCACAATCAGGATACGTCGTTTCATATCAACAGTTTCTCCCCTGGTTCATCGTGAAACCTGACCGTAATCGTTGTTCCCTCCCCGCTTATTATTGAGATGTCACCCCTCAGCTGATGGGTTAGTCGTGTTACCAGTTCAGTACCAAGTGAACTGCTTTCTTTAATTCCTGTGTCAGCGGGCATGCCACGACCATTATCTGCCACTACCATCTGGTACGTATTAGCCAGATGGCTGAATATTATGCGAATTTCCCCCTCCCCCTCTGGTTCAAAAGCATATTTAACTGCATTTGTTATTAGTTCATTCAATATTAGACCGCATGGAATACAGCGCTCGATATCTAGGACAATATCCGGATCAACATCAATGATATACTGGATTTGTGCGTTTGTACTTATATATTCCTGTTTAAGGTGGTTGATGAGGTTTTCGACATACTCTTTCACCCTGATTCTGCTGATATCATGGGAACTATAGAGGAGTTCATGGATGGATGCCATGGTAAAAACCTGATTGCGGCAGTCTTGTAAAATTTCGGTTGTAACCGGATCCACGGTGCGCATTCCCTGAAGTTTGAGGATTCCTGATATTATCTGCAGGTTGTTTTTCACCCGGTGATGGATCTCTTTGAGCAGCAGTTCTTTTTCATGAAGTGATGCGATAATCTGCTCTTCGTCCCGTACCTGATCGGTAACATCGGTATAAATTATAAAAATTTCAAGGGTATGTCCGAGGAGAGATCGGGAAAGGTACAGTTCACGCCACCGCCTTCCATCCGGGGTGTCACAGGGAACTCTGGTAAGGGTTCTTGGTTTTCCATCTTCAATAAGGTCCAGAAATGCCGTAGTGAGAATTTCGGTTGAGGGTGCAGGGAAGAACTCTTCAATAGATTTTCCAGCGAGTTCTTCTTTTTTCTTTCCTTCAATAATCTCTGCTGCATTATTCATATCGATGAGAACAAACTTATTTTTCCCCTCTACTTCATGAAATATTGCGCATCCGGCGTTCATATTGGTAAAGAGCATATTAAGCCTTGTCTGACTGATTCTTACTTTATCATCAAGGACTTTCTGCCTGGTTATATCGGTGACAAATCCTTCCAGTCCGATTACTTCACCCTCATTATTATATACTCCTGCTCCTTGTTCGGAGACCCACCGGAACTTCATATGGCGGGTTATGATACGATAGGTGAGTTTGAATTGAACGTGTCTGCTGACTGCCCGCTGGATTACTTCCATCATCCGGATTTTATCATCCGGGTGAATGAGTGAACTGTAGGTTGGGTCCTGATTTACAACCAGTTCTTCAGGGGTGTATCCGGTAAGAGCTTCACTTCCTTCACTTACAAACTCCATGGATCGTTCTTCATTGTAAGCACATTTATATACCATCCCTGGGAGGTTACTTAAAATAGTTTTTATTTTTCGTTCACTTTCCCCGAGAGCATCTTCAGCCAACCGGTCAGAAATATGTCCTGCGATCTGGATGATTATGCCCTGAAGGGAACTTTGAAGTGAGGATCCGAGGGCCTGTTCATCGGTATGTGATGCAAGATGGATGAGTCCCAATGTTCTCTCATGTTGTCTGATCCTGATAATTGCGTCAGATTTAATCTCTTCTTCAGTTATCAGAATTTTTGAGTAGAGGTGGACTGCCTGATGGTCCCTGAATGTGTGTTCATTGCCATGGATCAGAGGAAAGAAAAGAGGGATGAGGTGAGCCTGGATAACGTGATCTGAGTATCCTGGTGAAAAACCGTTTTGTGTTATGAGAGTTATATGGTTTCGTTCATCCACCTGATAAATGGCACCTGCATCAAAACATGATGATTCCATCGCCGCAGAGAGGCTTAATGAAAGAACTTGATCAAGTCTTTTTGTGTTTGCACAGGCTATTGCCAGATCATGTTGTATTCGCAGATCTTTTTCTGCACGAACGAGTTCTACAGCCGCTGTTACCTTATGGGCAAGCTCGGTGAATGCAACATGTGGGCTGTCTTCTTTCTGAACATAAAAGTTCGCACCACTGTTCAGCGCTTTAATTGCAACTTCCTCACGCTCTTTTACGGTAAAGAGCACAAAGGGAATTTGTTTGTCATGTTCACGAATTTTTCGAAGAAGCGTGAGACCATCCATCACCGGCATGGAATAATCTGAAATGATCGCGTCAAAGTGAGTGGTGGCAAGTATTTTTAGTGCTTCTTCTCCTGATTCAACCATCTCGGTAGAAAAACCAAATTTTTTTTCAAGAATTTGCCGCTCGAGATCAAGGAGAATTGGCTCGTCATCGACAAGAAGGACCTTCGTCATTTCCACACACTCAGCATATTCTTAACCATTATCTCAGCCCATGGAAGTATAATCATTCGGATCTGATTGTCCTGAAGGTTCAGACCCGGATAATCCGGTGGATTGACTGATTAAAGTCAAATCTGACGAGCAATAGAGCAAAAAAGTGATATTGGCCCGGCTGATATAAATTTTCTCGAAACTTCGACGGTAATCATTTCACCGTTTTGTTTGTGGTGGATAGATCTGACCCGGGAAGTTTCATCTTCGTCTTCTGCTCTTGACCACATTTCCTGCCATATTTCCGGAGTAATTTCCGGATTTAAATCAAAAACAGTTATATTCTGGATTTCATCATGCGTATACCCGAGTAGTTTACATGCTGTTTCATTTGCCCGGTACAATGCTCCTGCCTGATCAAAGAGAATAATTGAGTCTGACGCCTGATCAAAGACAAATCTGATGATCAGGAGTTCGCGCTCAAGTTTTTCCCGTCGAGCAATTTCTGACATCAGGTCCTGATTGGCAGAGCGCATCTCTCTGGTACGTTGTTTTACGATTGCCTGAAAATTTGTGTGAAATGTCTCGAGTTGTTCCTGCAGGTGAATCAGATCCGATACATCTCTTCCCACTGCCTGATACCCGGCAAGTACACCCTGTTTGCTAAATATTCCCCGGTACAACCACTCTTCCCATGAAACCATCCCGTCCGGCTGGATAGCTTTGAATGATATTTTTGCAGTAGGATTCTTCTGATTAATTGCAGCCTTCAGACGGCTGAGTCGTTCCAGATCTTCATGAGATATTACTGGTTCATAAGGAAATCCAATCATATCCTCTTTCTTTCGTTCCATTCTTTTGCAAAAAGCTTCATTAACAAAGGTAAGAGTGCCGTCAGGGCGGGACCTGAAAATGAATTCGGTCTGATCTGCACTTAGGGCTTCTGATTCACCAACTGAGAGTTCAGCTTGTAACAATGCTTCCTGGTACGGGGTATCATCTCTGCAAATAACAACTGATCCTGGTCTCCCGTCTTCACATACTGCCGGATTAATCGTGATTATCAGCCACCGCCTGATCCCTTGTATCATGATGGTTAATTCAGCAGTATCAGGATTACCGAGGATTGCTTTTTTAATCTTTGTGATGATCTCTTCATGCATCAGAATTGCAAGGGCAGGATCAGTTATGGTGCGGCCGATCGGATTCTCCCTGAGTTCCAGAAGACTTTCAATCCCGTTAGTTGCATCTGTGACGATATGTCTGCATGAGATGAGAAGGTAGGGATCTCGGGTAAATGCCGCAAGGGCTGTTGAAGGGATTCGTGATGACAGGTGATACACTTTTGCCGTGCTTACAACCCGGAGATCTACTTCACCTTTCATCTGTAGAGCATCCAGATATTTAGCTACTGTTGTCCGGTGAATGCCGAGATCACGGGCGATCTCGGTAATCGAGAGGCCTCTTGGTTGATCGATGAGCAATTTTCGAATCCGCTCAATCTCTTTAAAATCTCCAATCATTATAAATTTACTCAGAAAATATTTGGTATCGCATCAGGTTGTTATGTCGTACATATTATCTTGATAGCCTACCTGATAAAGTTGTTCTATGGTACTTATTCAAAAAGCATTTGAAAATATGGTGGATAACAACTATATTTCAATGATATATCAGAACTTTTTACTGAATTATTATGTCAAAGTTGTACGACATATGAATTCTATTAAATAGAACTCAGATGAACAATCTGTCAGGTGCTTAGCATACCTTACTCTGGTATGCAGCATACTGGTTTCATACCCTATTCCGGAGGTATGCATGGCAGAAGATTTTGAGGTAAAATTAGATAAGAAGACTTACATTCCTGATCCTTCATATTTGCAGAACTCATCTCTCGGTGACTATGAGAAGGCTTACCATGATTTTATTTTAGATCCTGAAGGATTCTGGTCATCCAAGGCTGATGAGTTGGAGTGGATGCAGCATTGGGATAAGGTCAGAAGCTGGGATCACCCATATGCCCGATGGTTTGTTGGTGCGAAACTGAATATCACTGCCAATTGTCTGGACCGGCATGTCAATGATGGCCGAAGAAATAAACTCGCTATCATCTGGCGGGGCGAGGACGGTCAGGAAGAGGTGCTTACCTATCGTCAGCTGCACCGCTCTGTTATGCGTTTTGCAAATGCTCTTAAAAAACTTGGAGTAACAAAAGGTGATCGGATATGTTTTTACATGCCTTTTGTACCGGAACATGTTGTTGCAATTCTTGCATGTGCCCGGATTGGTGCAGTTCACTCGATTGTATATGCCGGATTTGGTGCTGAAGCTCTTCACTCCCGTATCAAAGATGCAAATGCGAAGATTGTCATAACTGCTGATGTTGGAAAACGAAGAGGAAAAACGATTCCTCTCAAAAGTATTGTAGATGATGCGGTCCGGAATGCACCAAGTGTTGAGAAAGTGATAGTACTCTGCAGAGAAAAGTGCCCGCTTGAACTCTATTCTGAAATCGAAGTAGATTACTATGGGATTCAGGATGGGGTAAGTGATGATTGCCCGCCAGAAGAAATGGACAGCGAAGATCCTCTTTTTATTCTTTATACCAGTGGAACCACCGGTTCACCAAAAGGGATTGTTCATACCTGTGGCGGGTATATGGTTGGTACTCACTACACCTCTAAATATATTTTTGATATTAAGGAGAACGATGTCTACTGGTGCTCTGCAGATCCTGGGTGGATCACTGGTCATAGTTACATTGTATATGGGCCGCTCGCGGTTGGAGCAACGGTGGTAATCACCGAGACCACCCCTGATTACCCTGATTATGGGATCTGGTGGAACATTATTGAGGAATTTGGGGTATCTATCTTTTACACTGCTCCAACAGCAATCCGTATGTTTATGCGGGTTGGTGAGGAGTGGCCTGATAAGTATAACCTGAGTTCGCTCAGAATTATCGGATCTGTGGGTGAACCACTTAACCCTGAGGCTTTTGAGTGGTATTACCGGGTTATTGGGAAGAACCGGTGTCCAATCCTTGATACCTGGTGGCAGACTGAGACTGGAATGCATATGATAACCACTCCACTTGGTATGCCGATGAAACCTGGATTTGCCGGTGTTCCAATCCCGGGTGTAATTGCTGATGTGGTTGATAAGGAAGGAAATCCGGTTCCTGCAGGTCAGGGCGGTCTTCTTGTGATAAAGGAACCATGGCCTGCCATGATGCGGGCTGTATACAACAATGATGAGCGCTACCGCAAATACTGGACCCAGATTAAAAATTATTACACGGTAGGTGACCTTGCTGTAAAAGATGAGGATGGGTATATTATGATCCTCGGTCGTTCTGATGACATCATCATTGTTGCCGGCCATAATCTTGGAACTGCTGAGGTTGAATCAGCGCTGGTTGAACATGAATCGGTAGCTGAAGCGGCAGTTATTGGTGTTCCTGATGATATCAAAGGTCAGGCAGTTAAGGCATTCGTGATGCTGGTCCAGGGCTATGAACCGAGTCAGAAACTGGTGTCAGAACTGATGTATCATGTTCGAATGAGTATCGGGCCGATAGCAATGCCTTCTGGAATTGAATTTATGGATAAGCTTCCCAAAACACGGAGTGGGAAAATTATGCGCCGGGTGCTGAAGGCAAAAGAGATGGGCCTTGATCCCGGGGACATTTCAACATTGGAAGAGTGATATCTCACTCCCGCTGATTTATGGAAAATAATTATGGAATACACAGGTGAAAACTTTGGTTCAGAACTTCGGATCTTTGGTATGGCAGCTGAGAAAGGGAGGTGGATTCTTGTATTTTTGGGAATGGCTATAAATCTCTGCCTTGGCACAATATATTCCTGGAGTATATTTGTCGGACCCTTAACTGAGTACTTCACAACGACCCTTGGTCAGCAGGTGACAGCCGGAGAAGTACTAATGCCATTTTCTGTCTTTCTTGCCTTTTTTGCACTTGCTATGCCCCTGACCGGGAAACCTCTTGATCGGTATGGTCCTCGTCTGATTATCATGGCAGGTGGGATTCTTACCGGACTAGGCTGGTTGCTTGCATCAGTAGTAACGTCTGTTCAGATGCTCTATCTCATGTATGGTGTTGTCGGAGGTCTTGGGGTCGGGATTGCATATGGTGCTCCTGTTGCCGTTGCTGCCCGATGGTTTCCTGACAGGCGTGGTTTAGCAGTCGGACTTGTTCTGCTTGGATTCGGTTTCTCAGCGTTTGTTACTGCTAATATTGCCGGAGCTCTTATAGCGTCCACAGGAGTCATGGGGACATTTCGTATCTTTGGTATTGCGTTTATTATTTTAATTGTACTACTTGCTCTTCCTCAGCGTTTTCCTCCGGTCGGATGGAAACCCGCTCACTGGCAGCCTGATCCAGGGGCATCTTCTATGCCTGCAAAAGAATGTTATCTGGGTGATATGATTAAGACAAAGGCTTTTTATGGTCTTTGGATCTGCTATTTCATCGGCTGTCTTGCCGGGCTTATGGCAATTTCCATAGCAAAGCCTTTTGGGACCGAAGTTGCCGGTGTAGCTCCTGCTCTTGCTACTATGCTGGTAGGTTTTTTTGCTGTCTTCAATGGTGGGGGAAGGCCGGTTTTTGGTGCACTCACCGATCGTTTTAATCCACGCAATGCAGCGGTGCTCTCCTTCGGACTCATTGCTGTGGCTTCCCTGTCTCTAATTCTTGCTCCCTCCGTGCTGGTTTATATTATTGCGTTTGGAATTCTCTGGGGATGTCTTGGTGGGTGGCTGGCAATTGCTCCGACAACGACTGCGAGTTTTTTTGGAACTTGTGATTATCCCCGATGTTATGGGATAGTGTTCCTTGCATATGGCGCTGGAGCGTTAGTCGGGCCACAACTAGCCGGGCTCATAAAAACATCTACCGGATCATATCTCGGGGTATTTCCGGTTGTGATGATCCTGGCTTTAGTGGGAATCGGTATTGCATTTATGACCCTTAATCGGCCAACATAATTTTTTTTGCAGAGTTTTTATGGCCTTTTACATCCAATTCATTCTCCGGTTTACATGTCTGGTATGAATTTTTTCTTATCTGCATGATTTGTGTTGATAATTATGGTGACAGATAAAGATGGAAAATGTCGGGGATCAGTCAGGCCCGGACTCACGGTTGATGTTATTTTAAAGCAGGATCAACGAAGCGGAAGAAAAACCCGGGGTGTAGTAAAGGAGATACTGACGAACTCATCGTTTCATCCTCATGGGATTAAAGTAAGACTTGTAGATGGAAACGTTGGCAGGGTTTGTAGCATTATGACTCATGAAGGTGTGGATAAGTAATAGGTTACGTGCTATCTCTTTGTCGCGCGTTACTGGTATCTTTTTTTACTATGTTTTATCTGAGTAATAATTATGGGAATTTTTTCCGTTTTTACAAAGACAATTTTTTTGGGTACTGAAACCTGATAAGGTCAAAGTGATTAGATAATTACAGGACTGAAAGCAAGAGGTGTGGCCGGTTACGTTCTGTAATAGAATATTCGTGTTTTTTTTAATTGGGATGGTGTTTCTTATATCCTTTGGGATGGCAGAAGAAACCGCTCCGATGAAGTCGCGGGCATTATCCAGTGAATATCTGGTAGTCATTGAGCCTGACACTGATACTATTGAGATTGGAGATGATATCCATCTGAAGGGTATTATTGATAGATCACTCATCAGCGGGAGTCCGTCTGATACAGTGATTCTGATCTCAGCACCTGAAGGAAGTCTTGCTGATACTTTTGTTCTCTCTTCTCCCGATTGGATGGGAAACTTTGATTATTCAATTCCTGCTGATGTTGGTGGGTTATGGGGATTTACTGCATTATATAATGGTATTAATAGTGAGGTTGTTGAGGTAGAGGCAATTCCTTCAGATGAACCGGGAAGAACCACGCTCACTCTATCCGGATGGCCGGTTTATCCACGTGTTGGTGAGGGTGTCACCTTTAGAGGGCGTCTTACTGACGCTTCAGGGAAGGGAATTTCAAACAGGAAAGTCCAGTATGATTTTACAACAACGCAGTATGGCTGTATTACCGGGTGTAAAGGACTTGGTGAGTCTGAATGGAGAACTGCGGGATATGAAAATACGGATATTCGTGGAGAATACCAGTTTACACTCCCTGTTGTTGAAGAAGGATGGGTAAATGTCAGAGTTATCTTTCCTGGCGATCAGCAATATGGGGGATCTGAAAGTCGTGAAATTGGAATATCTGCAACTAATTCCTAATTTTTAGAGATTTTTATTATTTTTGATTTAATGTATTTTTTATAATTTTATATTCTGGGCTCATCGTTCGATTAAATACAGCAAAAGGGTGCGAAAGAGGCGCCTTCTAATCCTTCTGATACGACTTTCGGGTACATACTATGGAGGGTTATCAATATTTCTATAGCCTATAGGCTACCTTTTTAAAATTTATCTATCATAACAATGCTGACAAAAAAATTGTGTTAATTCTAACCTTTAAAAGGTTAAATAGGTAAAAGCTGGAATTTCAATTTCTGCAAATGGTTCAAATTCTGCTGGTACCCGAGTCAGATTAATGTCTACTTCCGGTGCTGTGATCGGTTCAAACTCTGCTGGTACCTGAGTCAGATTAATGTCTACTTCTGGTGCTGTGATTGGGGGGAAGGGTGCTTCAAAACTTGCTGCATCTTCAGCTGCCATAACAAGTGGCATTCCTCCAACACACACGATCATCACA